>TARA_R110001632_G_scaffold60284_3_pt1 | contig 90020 bp, 79 predicted proteins | sample TARA_R110001632 | Tara Oceans TARA_R110001632 (sample SAMEA4398266) | marine metagenome | biome: Polar Biome; feature: [SRF] surface water layer (ENVO:00010504); material: water (ENVO:00002006), including particulate matter (ENVO:01000060) such as... | depth 5 m
ATTTTCGGTTTATTTTTGATATTTAACTCACAAATAAAAAATAGGTGAAGTTGTTGAAAGTTTTATTGGTTTGTATGAAATATGATTATGGTGATCCAGAAAGAGGTTATTCATATGAGTGGAATCATTTTTATATGGGATTAAAAAATCATGTAGATAAAATTCATTTTTTTGATTTTTATGGAAAATATCAAAACCTTGGACAACAAGGCATGCAAAATGAATTGGCCGAATTTATTGAGCTAGAAAAACCAGATGTGACTATATTTTCGCTTTATACTGATCAATTTACACCTTTATTTATTAGAAGTTTACAAGGTAGTACAAAAACACTCTGTTTTTTTCATGATGATGGGTGGCGAAAGGAATTTGTAGCAACATGGGCTCCATGTTTTGATGCTTTTACAACTACAGATCCATTTGGTGTTAGAAAGTATAATAAATCAGGTTTGAATTACGCTATATTTGTGCCATTTGGTGTAAATGAGATTCTTTTTTGTCCAAATCATGATCTTAATAAAGATATCGATGTTTCTTTTGTTGGTGCATGGCACCCATATCGAGAATGGCTAGTTCGTAGGTTGAAAAAAGTAGGCATTAAGGTAGAAGCGTATGGCTACCGATGGCCAAACGGTATGCTTAGTGAAAAAAAAATGATAGAAGTTTTTCAGCGCTCAAAAATAAGTATTAATATGACCAATTGCCCATCGTGGGATGCTAGGTATTTGTTATCGTCGCCTCGTGCTCTTTTAAATCGGATTAGATCACCAAAAGTACATGAGCAAATTAAGGGTCGGCATTTCGAAATACCTGCATGTGGAACTTTGCAGTTAAGTTATTATACGGATGGGCTTGAAAAGTTGTTTGATTTAGGAAATGAAATTATTATATATCAATCTCTTGAAGAATTAGAAACTAAAATTACTCAGTATCTTGGTGATCATGAAGAATTGTTACGGTTGACTTTAAATGGACTTAATAGAACCGTGAAAGAGCATACTTACGGAAGCAGATTTTTACAGGTATTTGAATCATTAGGGTGGAAATAATGAAACAGCCTTTGGTATGTGTGTGTGTTCCTTGTTTTAATTCAGAGGAAACAATAGCTTATACAATAGAAACGATTCAGAATCAGACATATAAATATATCGAAATACATATTTTTGATAATGCCTCGACTGATAAAACTATTGAAATTATTCAAAGTATTTCAGATTCTCGAATACAAATACACCTAGCTGAATTTACAGGTACTTCTGAATCAAACTTTAATCGATGCTTAAGTTTAGGTCGTGGTGAGTATACTACTATTTTTCATGCTGATGATTTGTATGCAGTAGATATAATAGATCAAGAAGTTCAACAACTGGAACAAAATAAGAATGCTGGAGGTATTTTAACCTTTGCAACACAAATAGATAGTTATGGGAAACGAGGTAAAACTTATTTAGCGCCAAAATCGTTGCATATGGAAGAAGGAGAGACTAGAGCTTTTGATGTTGTCAGCCTTTTTAAAGCATTATTAAAGCATGAGAATTTCTTGTTCACTCCGAGTGCAATGTTAAGAACTAGTGTCTGTACTCAAGTAATCAAAGAATGGAATCTTACTGAATTTGGATCGTCTGCAGATTTAGATGTCTGGTTACGTGTGGCCGCATATAATAATATTCTACTACTCAATTCTCCGTTATTATTTTATAGAATTAGTGAAATACAATTGACTGCGTCCTACAGGAAGAAGCGAAATGTAAAGTCAGATGCTCATCATGTGTTGGATGCTTGGTTAAATAAAAAAGAAATAAAACAACACATAACTAAGGTGGATGTAACTAATTACCAAAAACTTCAACGTCAAGATGTATTAGGGTGTGTGTTAAATGCAATAAATAATGACGAATTATTATATGCAAAAAAAATGTGGGTACAAGAAGGTTATTTTTCTATAATTAAAGGTTTTTTCCAATTAAGAACAGTTAGAGATTTAAAGTTCTTAGTGCTGTCAAGTATATTTAAATTGATTTTATTTCCGGTAATTGGTGTGTTTTTTAAAAAAATATTCATAGGTTATTTAAGTAAATTAAGGATATAAATTTTTAATATTTTTAAGTTAATTATTATTTCTAATCTGAGAAAAAATAATTAAAAGCTGATGCTTGAAAATTTAATAATAGTCGACTAACTTAGCAAGATAAGAGGGTCGGTAGCTGATAGTCCCCTAGAATTTATGCAATCATCATGGTTATTCAAAGATGAATAGTCAATATAAGTAATTGACACCGAAAGAAAGATACCTGACTGATGAGGGTATAAGTTCACTAGACTTTTCGGTAAGAGCTACCGTAATAAAGGTGGGGTGAAACAATAAAACGATTACTCGTGAACTAAGCCGAACACCATTCATAAGTGTTGGCTGAGTTTGCTCATATTCATGCTGCGGTAATCAAAGTAAAGACTCTTAAGTGTATAAAACTAAATCAGAGGCTAACCGATAAGATGGAAAGTTAAGCAAAGAGATGTGAGTACTAATAATTAGTTGCGGTACTGTCTGTTGTATTGTATTTGAGTGAAGATTAATGCGTAATCTATAAACAGTGTAGAAAAGCATTGACGGGCAACCAATGGACTATAACCGAGTCGATGTCGCCTCTCTCCCTTAAAAACATATTGATAACAAGCAAAAAATGGTCATTAGGAAGTGTTCTGTTTATGGCCAAGATTGATACTTCGTGACATTAGCGGAGGAGTAATAATGTTTTTATTGACCTGTCGTATTAAGATAAGGCGAAGAACTTGGTATCTAAAAGCATTAAGATATTATTATAGCCTTTTAAGTGTATTTTTCATATTATTGTTTTAGGCAATGGGGGAGACACGTTTTCGAGCAATCAAAGTATTGTCGAAGGACTCATATGTAAAACCTATTTTTCAAGTCTTATTATTCATGGCAACGCAATCTCAATGAAAGTACTATGGTCTGCTGAAGTGGCTTTTATCAAAAGGGTGACGCTATAGATCAGTTCATCGTGTAGTAGGTTGTGAATACGCAAACATCAATCAATTTAAGGTCTAGAAAACCGCTGAACTGACTCACTCTAATTGAAACATTATTAAATAAGCGCGTGTCACATGTAGTTAACATCTAGGATGTTATTAATTAATTTTTTCACATTTGAAAAAAAGTTGTGTGTTCTGTGTATTTTGAGTCATTGGTTATTTATAGGAATGTTTAAATTTTACTTCTATTCTAATTATTACGAAAATCAAACGAGTGGTTATTTAATTTATGGTAAAATATGAAGAAAATATGAATAGAAAAATAGCTTATATCCTAATGCTGTTAGGAGTAAGCGTTTCTGTCTTTGCGATATCTTTTTATCCTGGGAATTACTTAGTTTTTTCTCTGTTCAGTATTGTTTTTTTAGGAGCATGGCTTTTGGCATGGATTGGGCCAATGTCGTATTTTTATTTATTTATTTCGACTTTTTGGCTGCTTGGGTTTTGGATGAAGTCTTGTCTTCATTTAATTATAGGTTACGATTTTATTGAGCCTGTTGGTTTATTTGACGGGACGGGAGAAAGTTGGGATAGTGCAATAATTCTTGCTGTATCTGGAGGTATTGGGGCATTAGTCTTTAGATTAATTCAGATTTTTTTGACGAATAAAATTAAATCAATATATCATTGTAAAAAGAATTTAGATTCTATACCTAATTGGTATATTAGATTTAGGTTTGCTATCTGGTTAATTTCATTTTTTATTATAATCTCAGTCGCTTTTTTTAATGTTAAATATTCTATTAATATAACTGGATTACTTCCAACTAAAGTTTTTCCATTAAAAATAAATGCGTTAACAGCAGGGTTATTAAACATAGGTTTTGCTTTTTGGGTTGCCACATTAGTCTGGTGGGAGGCTTGCCTTGATAAAGGATGGTTTTTGAAAATATTAGCTATAATAGTTGAAGGATTAGTATGCTCAGTATCAATATTAAGTCGGGGGGCATTTATTTTTCAGGTTTTTCATTATCTACCAAGTATTTTCTTCAATATGAAGTTACTAAAAATTAGTAGAATATCATTTCTTTCAATATGTATGATCTTTTTGGTAAGTGCGGCCGTCTCAGCTACATTTGTTACTGAATTAAGAAATTCACTTTATACTGGTACGAGTGTTTCATCATTATTTAAAGACAAAAAACTTCTAGATATAAATAGTGAAAATATTTCTGGAGCTTTTGGGAAAGTGTTATATTTAGCGTCAGATAGATGGGTGGGATTGGAAGGAGCGATGGCTGTATCGTCACACCCTGAGATTGGAGCCTCTCTTTTTTTAGAAGGTTGGTCTCAGAAAGCTAGCTATAGCGAAAAGCCAATATATGAATATATTGCGGACTCTATATATATTGATCCAGACTATCCTGATGCTAATAAATATAATTTTCTGTCAATTCCAGGTTACATAACAATGTTAGGTTATGCTAACAGTTTTTTTATTGTTTTTATTGGTGTGATTGTTTGTTTTACAGTGTTTTCTTTGTTCGAATATTTTATAGCTAAAAATCTTAAGAATCCCTTTGTAATGAGCTTTTTTGGGATTTATGGCGCAACTTTAGTTGCTCAGTTTGGAAACCTTGGTTTGGTTCTAATTCAATTAATTGAAATAGCAATGGTTTTAGGTGGTTTATTGGTGCTTCAAAATTTCAGATGGAAATTTAGTAAGTCTAAATGTAAAGTAAATAGGAAAAATTCCATATGAGAAAAATTATGTTGATTAAATATATATTTTTCATTTTCATCTTATTTATTTGGTTCGGTTTATTTTCCGTTGGATTTTCTTCATATCAAGGGTCTAAGTTATTATTTTGTTTTTTTTCATTTTCATTTTTAATTTTGCTTATCACTGGTTTCTATAAAAATAAAAGTTATTCTTTTATGTTTTTAACTTTGTTTTTATGGCTGGGTTTTTGGCTTAAATTAGTTGTTCATCTGGCTCTAGAATATCCCTATGTTGAATCTACTGGAGCATTTGATGGTTCAATTGATGCATGGGATAAGGTGTTGTTGGTCGCTACTGTCGCAAGTATTGGTCTGCTTATCGGTCGATTCTTGTATGTCAATATTACTAAAGGGCGGTTGAATTATAGTTGTGAGAGATTGGTATACCCCGTTTGGTACCCAATGTTCAGACGTAAAATATGGGCAGTATTACTATTTTCTATTGTTATAGTTGCATTAATAAACGCTTTTTTTGGAATTCAGCAAATTGGTTTAGCCTCTCGTACTATATTTCCATGGCCGTTGAATGCAATTATAGCTTGGCTGGTAAGTATAGGAGGTGCAATGGGTGTGGTGACATTGTTGTGGTGGGATGTATCTCTTAAGAAATCACCCTGGGGTGGCATGTTCATTATTTTAATGGAAGCATTTCTCTCGACGACATCGCTTTTAAGCCGTGGTGTATTTTTGTTCCACTCTATTCCTCAGCTGCTTGCTTTATACAAAAACAAATCGATTACCTTCGAGAGAAGATATAAACCTAGAGTTTTAATATTTTTATGTTTCTATTTATTTTTATTTATACTTTCAATTAGTTCGGTTACAACACTTAGAGCGCTCTATTATCCTGATGTAAATGGAGTCGGCTTTACGACTAAAATTCAGCAAAAATTAACTCGATTAGAGGTTCTCGAGGGTGGGGTTAAGCATGCCGAAATGTTAATTCAGCAGGGTGAAAAACAAGAGGGTCATCTGCGTGAGTTGATAAAAGAGCGAGATCAGATAGAAATTGATTTATCTAGTAAACGAGCACGTTATAATGATAATTCGATGCCAAATAAAGAAATGTTTCCTTTCGGGGGCGCGGGGGAGATAAAAATCAGAACAAACTCTACTTCTGGTCCTGGATTAAGAGTTGAAAATGAAAATGATTTATATGATGAATGGATTTATCAGATTAAAATAGGTGCTTTTGAGCAAGTAATGGCCCTCGGAGTAGATAGGTGGGTTGGGCTTGAAGGACTGATGGCTGTAGTGGCTTATCCAGACAAAAATAGTAAATTAATTATTGATGCTCTTAAGGAAAAGAGGGAAATCGGTAAAGTGACTCAATATCAAACGATTAGTAAGTCGATTTATCAATGGACTGATTCTGAAGTTTGGCAGTTTGCTAGCTTACCAGGTGCTGTTGCGTTTTTATACTTTAGTGGTTCTTTATTAGTTGTTATTTTGGGTATGACTACCTTTACCTTCCTGATATTGTCTGTTGAAGATTTGGTTTTTATTATTACGGGTAATCCATTGCTTTGTTCATTGCTTGGTATGGTCATTGCTAATTTTGTCGCGCAGTTTGGAATTACGCCAAGGCAAGATATTCCCTATTTTTTGATGATTTCTATTGCTGTTATAGCAATATGGCTTGTGCAAAATAGAAAGGTAAAATCATTTAAAAGTGAAAGATTATAATGGGGAAAATTATTGTACATGCTAATAATATTCATAATGGTGGAGGCTTAACACTCTTTAAATCTTTAGTGGAAGTGCTACCAAAAAATAGTATCTTGATTGTTGACGAGCGTCTACCTATTACTGATAGTGAGTTGTTATACTTTCAGGTGTATCGAGTAAAGCCATCCCTCAAGCACAGATTCTTGGCTGAAAGGCTTTTAAGAAGACTGGCTGAAGTAGAAGATAGAGTTCTTTGTTTTGGTAATCTACCGCCATTATTTCTTTTAAAAGCAAAAGTGGTATTGTTTATTCAAAATCGATATCTAGTTGAGCCAGATTTTTTGTCGTTATTACCCATTAAATTGCGATTGAAGTTAACCGTAGAAAGATTTTTACTCAGGTGTTTTGGACGTAACGTAAATCAAGTTTTAGTACAAACACCGTCAATGAAGGCATTAGCATGTAAGTATGTCTCTGCATCAATAACAGTTGCTGGTTTTGCGGCTAACAAAAATGTATTTCTTGATCTAGAAAGTATTGATAGACAGAATATAGAGTATGATTTCATTTATGTTGCTTCAGGAGAGGCGCACAAAAATCATAAAAACTTAGTATTAGCATGGATTGAGCTAGCTAAACAAGGTGTGTATCCAAGTTTATGTTTGACTGTGAGCCAAAGAGCATTCCCTCTTGTTGCGGAGCTTATAAGGCGAGAAGTACAGTACCATAATTTAAAAATTGATAATCTTGGTTTGGTAATGGGTGATGATATTGTTAGCTTATATGAAAAGTCTACAGCGCTCATTTATCCGTCAATATTAGAGTCATTTGGCTTGCCACTGATTGAAGCTAAAAATGCCGGATTGAAGATAGTTTCTTCGGAATTAGACTATGTCCGTGATATCTTAGACCCAGATGAAAGCTTTGATCCACAATCGCCAATATCAATAGCTAGGGCTGTAAAACGCTTTCTGAGACTAGATGCAGATGAGTTTGTTTTAATGACTGCAGAAGGTTTCCTGGATTTGGTAGTATCTGATTAATGAGATTTTTTGGTAAACTTGGTAAGTTGAAATAAAAAGGAAAAATGTGTGTTTAAAAACAAAATATTGTTAATTACCGGTGGAACGGGATCTTTTGGTAATGCTGTTCTTCGTCGATTTTTAGATACAGATATTAACGAAATTCGTATTTTTTCACGTGATGAAAAAAAACAAGATGACATGCGTAAAAAATATAATAATTCAAAGCTGAAATTTTATATCGGTGATGTCAGAGACGTTAACTCTATTACTGATGCCATGCGAGGTGTTGATTATGTATTTCATGCTGCGGCATTAAAGCAGGTCCCTTCTTGTGAATTTTATCCAATGCAGGCGGTACAAACCAATGTTATTGGTACTGAAAACGTATTGAATTGTGCGATTAATGCAAAAGTTAAAAAAGTTATTGTTTTAAGTACAGATAAGGCTGTTTATCCTATTAATGCAATGGGAGTATCTAAGGCAATGATGGAAAAAGTTGCTGTCGCAAAATCGCGTAATCTTACAGACAGTGACACTATGATTGCTTGTACTCGTTATGGGAATGTAATGGCTTCTCGTGGTTCAGTAATACCATTATTTATTGATCAAATTAAACGAGGTAAAGAGATAACTATTACTGATCCTGCTATGACACGATTTATGATGACGCTTGAACAAGCTGTAGAGTTGGTTCTCTTTGCATTTAAAAATGGTAAAAGCGGCGATATATTTGTTCAAAAAGCCCCTGCGGCGTCAATAGGATTGCTGGCTCAAGCTTTAACAAATCTCTTGGGGCGGCCAGAACATGAAATTAGAATAATTGGTACACGTCATGGTGAAAAATTATACGAAGCGCTTTTAACGAGAGAGGAAATGGTATCAGCAGAAGACATGCAAGGCTACTACCGTATTCCCGCTGACACAAGGGATCTTAATTACTCAAAGTACTTTGAAGTAGGTGAAGAGGTTGTCACACAAGCTCATGAATACCACTCACATAATACGCAGCAACTTACACAAGAAGAAATGCAAAGTTTATTGCTAGGATTACGTGAAATACAAAATGATTTAAAAAAATTAAATATACAAAAAGGGAATGAACGTGATTAAAGTTATGACAATTGTAGGTACACGCCCTGAAATAATTAAGCTAAGTGAAGTGATGAAAGAGCTTGATAAGCATACTAATCATATAGTTGTGCATACAGGTCAAAACTATGATTATGAACTGAATGAACTTTTCTTTGAGCAACTTGGTGTGCGTCGCCCAGATTTTTTCCTTGAAGCTGTTAAAGGTAGTGTGTCTGAAACTATTGGGGATATCATTGCTAAAGCTGATAAAGTAATGGCTGATGAAAAGCCAGATGCAATTTTAGTTTATGGTGATACTAATAGTTGTTTGGCGGTGATACCTGCGAAAAAAAGAAAGATTCCTATTTTTCATATGGAAGCAGGAAATCGGAGCTTTGACCAGCGTGTTCCTGAAGAAATAAATCGTAAGATAGTTGATCATTTAAGTGATATCAATATGCCACTTTCTGAGCAAGCGAGAGATTATCTCATAAGTGAAGGTATTCGTCCTGAGACAATTATTAAAACTGGTTCATCGATGCTCGAAGTACTTAATGCTAACATGGAAAAAATTCAGTCATCGAATATTTTAGTTAAAGAAGGTTTGGAAAAAAATAAATATTTTCTTATGAGTATACATCGTGAAGAAAATGTAGATTCTGAAAAAAACTTTTCGGATTTACTTGATTCTATTGATGAAATAACAAAAGTATATAAAATGCCGATTATTATTTCGACGCACCCAAGAACGCGTAAGAAATTAGAGTCGATAGATTATGGGTATACTAATGAATTGATTCGTTTTTCTAAACCTTACGGTTTTCATGAGTATAACAAGTTACAAATGGAAGCATTTTGTGTCATATCTGATAGCGGAACTATTGCTGAGGAAGGATCAATTTTAAACCTTCCGGCAGTGACTATTCGTCAAGCTCATGAAAGGCCTGAAGGTATGGATGAAGGTACACTTATTATGTCTGGACTAAATAAAGCGCGTGTGATTGAAGCAATTCAAGTTGTTACTGCACAACATAATCAAGAAAATCGTCCTATGAAAATCGTTGCTGATTATAATGTTGATAATGTATCGAAGAAGGTGTTAAGGATTATTTTATCGTATACGGATTACATTAATCGCACTGTTTGGCATAAATCTATATGACCCAAAAAATTCTAATTTTAGGTGCTTCAGGTTTAATTGGTCATCAAGTTTTTTTATATTTAAAAAAGCATGAAAATTTTCAATTGTTTAGTTTTTCTCATCTAAGAAAGATTGCTGAGGATACTATTTTGTTTGATGCTCGCAATGAAAAACTTTTAGAAAAATCAATTTGCATGATTAAACCTGATATCATTGTAAACTGTATGGGGATTCTGATATCTGAAGCGAATGAAAATCCTGAACACGCCATTTTTTTGAATGCTTATATTCCTCAAAAACTTAAAGTTATAGCGAACCAACTCGGTGCGAAACTTATACATATTTCAACAGATTGTGTCTTCTCCGGTAAAAAAGGTTCTTATATAGAAAGCGATTTCAAAGATGCTGATGATACTTATGGAAGAACAAAAGCATTAGGTGAAGTTATAGAGTTACCGCATGTTACGTTAAGAACTTCTGTTGTTGGTCCAGAGATAAAAGATGGTGAAGAACTTTTTCATTGGTTTATGCGTCAAGAAGGAAGTATTAAAGGATTCAAAAAATCATTTTGGTCTGGTGTTACAACTTTAGAATTGGCGAAAGCCGTTGAGTGGACAATTGAAAATAATATTCAAGGTCTTTATCATATTACGAATGGTGTTCCAATAAGTAAATATGATCTTTTGATTTTATTTAAAAAGCACACAGGAAAAAATATAGACATTGAAGCTGTTGAAGGTCGGGTAACTGATAAAACGTTTATTGATACCCGTAAAATAAGAAATTATTTAATCCCTAGCTACGATTTGATGGTTCATGAAATGGTGAATTTTATGAGATGTCATTCGGATTTGTATATTAATTATAGGCTTGGTTGAAGTTTTCTTATGTGTTTCTATTACTTTACAAAAAGGCTTTAGTATTGAAGATTCTCATTGTAAGTCAATATTATTGGCCTGAAAATTTTAGAATAACAGATCTCGCTAATGAATTAACGGCAAAGGGGCATGAAGTAACGGTACTTACAGGCATGCCAAATTATCCCACAGGAGTGCTTTATGATGGTTACTCTTCTTGGTGGAGAAAACGTCGTGAGGTCATACAGGGTGTATCCATTTATCGAGTTCCGCTCTTTTTACGTCGTAAAAGTAAGTCATGGCAATTAGCATTAAATTACCTTTCATTTGTTTTTTCAGCGTGTTGCCTAGCTCCGTGGTTATTACGGAAAAAGAATTTTGACGTGGTTTTTACTTACGGAGTATCACCTGTAACTGTTGGTATACCAGCTATAATTATGGGTCGATTGAAAAAAAGCCCAATATTTTTTTGGATACAAGACTTATGGCCCGAATCACTTGTTGCAACAGGAGCTGTCAAATCCTCTCGGATACTATCTGCGGTGAGCTGGATGGTGAAGAAAATTTACCTTGGTTGCGATTTTATTCTTGTTCAATCTAAAAGTTTTATTGAACCAGCCATAGCAGTGGGGGCGGAACGAAGGAAGATCAAGTATTTTCCAAATTGGGCAGAGCTGCTTTATCAACCAAAAGAAGTGGAAGCTTTAGCTGACGAGCGATTAGACATACCTGACTCTGGTTTTATTGTGATGTTCGCTGGTAATCTTGGTGCTGCTCAATCTTTGGACACTATTATACATGTAGCAGAGTTATTAAAACACGAGGATATTCATTGGGTTTTTTTGGGCGATGGTCGAAGACGAGCTTGGTTGCAAAATGAAGTTGACAGCAAGAAATTGAACAAAGTTCATATTTTGGGTAGCCGCCCAATGGAAACCATGCCGTCATATTTCGCTCTTGCTGATGTGATGCTGGTGACATTGAAAGATGACCCTATAATATCAGCAACGATACCAGGGAAAGTACAGTCGTATCTTGCTTGTGGGAGGCCCATAGTCGGCGCTTTAAATGGTGCTGGTGCCGAAGCTATTAATAACAGTGGCGCAGGTTATAGTGTTCCTTCAGGTGATGTCATAGGGCTAAGTCAGGCTATTCTTGAAATGAGTAACATGAGTGACATTGAATTGAATAAGAAAGGGCTTGCGGCTCGAAAATATTACGAGCAAAACTTTGATCGTGATATGCTAATTTACCAGTTGGAGGCATGGATGCTTAAAAGTTGCTCTTAGTATTTTAAATACCTGATTTCTACTTTGAAGTATATTGACTATATCTGTCTGATGAATAAACTAAGTATTGTGATTTCTCTAAAAAAACCATAATGAGGAAATAATCATAAGTATAAAAGAATAATTTATTTTCAAAAAAGTTCTTCTATAAAACAATATCACTACATAGACGACAGTTCGTATAAAGGTTTCAACTTTAATAGGAAAGGCTTAATGATTGCGTTAACGGGATATTCGGGCTTTGTTGGGCAGCAACTACTTAGACAATTAAGCGACCATCAATGCTTATTACTTGGACGCAAACAACCTAGCTCTGATTACCCATTTTGTGAGTTTGATTTGGGTTCTGCAGATAGTGCTAATACTTTTCTGCCATTAAGTGATGTAACTACTTTGGTGCACCTTGCCGCTCGTGTTCATATTCTGAATGATATCTCGACAGATCCTTTGACAGAGTTTCGCATTGTCAATACAGAAGGTACACTTAACCTTGCTCGCCAAGCAGCGCAGGCTGGCGTGAAACGCTTTATATTTCTAAGTACTATTGGTGTTAATGGAGTTAGTAATACATCCCCTTTCTCTATTTCTGATGAACTTTATCCTGTTGGTAACGATGCTGTTTCTAAGCTTGAAGCTGAAATAGGTTTACAAGAAATTGCGGCCGAAACCGATATGGAAGTAGTGATAATTCGTCCTCCATTAGTTTACGGTCCTAATGCCCCTGGTAATTTTGCTAAGCTTGCTAAGCTTGCTAATAAAAACTTACCATTGCCATTAGGTGCTATTCATAATAAGCGTAGTTTTGTTGGACTAGATAACTTAGTCGATTTGATTGTTACTTGTATAAATAACCCTAATGCTGCTAATCAAACCTTTTTAGTTAGCGATGATCATGATGTCTCGATAACTGAGTTACTAACTACGATGATAAAAGCTGCAGGGAAAAATCCAAGGTTGCTGCCTGTTCCTGTTTATCTTATTAGATTAGTCGGTAAATTCACTGGTAAAATTGCGGTCGTAGGCCGACTATGTGACAATTTACAGGTAGATATTAGCCATACGAAAAAGACACTAGGATGGACTCCACCCGTTTCTTTTAAAGATGGCATATCAAAATGTTTTAACAAAGAGTAACTCTATGATTCGTCTGTTGGATATCGTATTTTCGTTATTAGGGTTGGTGTGTGTTTCTCCTCTCATGCTGATTATTTTTATCATCGGCTTTTTTGATACTGGTTCGCCTTTGTTTATGCAAGAACGGACTGGGCGTGACAAAAAACCGTTTATACTGGTTAAATTCCGGACGATGTCTGTTGACACTGTCTCGATCGCCAGTCATTTGGCCTCAAGTGCATCTATTTCTAAGCTAGGCCGTTTTTTGCGTAAAACCAAACTAGATGAACTCCCACAGCTGTGGAATGTGCTAAAAGGTGAAATGAGTTTAGTTGGGCCGCGCCCAGGGTTGTTTAATCAGCACGAACTATTGAATGAGAGGGATACTTTGGGTGTATTTGCCGTTCGTCCAGGTGTCACCGGATTGGCTCAGGTGAATAACATTGATATGTCTACGCCTAAACTTTTAGCACAAACAGACGCTAGAATGATTGCCACTTTTTCATTAGGTCATTACTTTAAATATATAATACAAACGATGACAGGCAAAGGCTCGGGTGATCGCGTTCGTTAACAGCATCTTTAACTAGTCTGATAAATGATAAGAGTACTTCGTATTCTTGTGTTTAGATAATTCTTCTTATAATTTAAATGAGTTTTATGTTCCCTAACCTCATTAAGTTAAAAATTGAGCCACTATGATAAGTAAACTGGATTTTTTTTGGTACTTGCCACGTGTTTATAAACGTCTTATCAGCTTAACAGTTGATACCGTTTTTGTGTGTTTGGCATTTGTGTTGGCGTTTTGGGCACGCTTAGGTTCATTTGATGGGCTTATGGTTAATAAAGTAATTTGGGTGTTGCTGGGCACCGTAGCAGTGACTTTATTGGCCAATATGCGCTTAGGATTGTACCGCGCTGTATTGCGTTATTTAACGTTTCATGCTTTTACGGCCATTCTACTAGGTGCTGCTCTTTCTGCTTTGAGTATCACGACTTTTGCGTATTTTTTCAATGCCCCTATTCCGCGTACTGTTCCGGTTATTTTCTTTCCTTTTTTAGTCATGTTATGCGGTGGTGCGCGTTTGCTAATGCGTGGGCTACTGGTTCAATCTGCGAAAAAAACTTCTGAAATGGTGCTGGTAATAGGTGCGGGTGCCACTGGTCGACAACTTGCCCTAGCTTTGCGCCAAGCAACTTCATATCAAGTAAAAGGTTTTATTGATCAAGATGTTTCGCTGACAAATACTATTATACAGGGGTTGCCCGTTCATCATGTGGACAAGATGGGGGTGTTGATTAAAAAACATCGTATTAAAAAAGTTTTATTGGCCATCCCTAGAGCCACACGTTCAGAACGTAAGAAAATCATTGATCAGTTGTTGCCATACGCGGTGGAAGTTTTGACCGTGCCAGATTTTGACGATATCGTGACTGGCAAGGCCAAAGTCAGTGAACTGCAAGATGTAGCGGTGGACGATTTATTAGGTCGTGATGTCGTTGAACCAAATTTACTACTGATGCAAGCAAATATTACTGGCAAAGTTGTGATGGTGACTGGTGCTGGAGGATCTATAGGGTCTGAACTGTGTCGGCAGATTTTAAAGCAAAAGCCCAAAACTTTAATCTTGTTTGATGTGTCAGAATTTGCGGTGTATCAAATTGACAAAGAACTGACTGCTTGGCTTGCTGCAGCGCCCTTTACAGTGATTGTGGTGCCACTTATTGGTTCGGTGCAGCATATTATTCGCTTGGCATCGACCATGAAGGCATTTTCTGTCGACACCGTGTACCATGCGGCGGCATACAAGCATGTGCCTTTGGTGGAATACAATGTAGTGGAAGGTGTGCGAAACAATGTGTTTGGCACTTTTTGTTGTGCAAAAGCCGCGATTGAATGTGGTGTGGCGTCGTTTGTATTGATCTCGACCGATAAAGCTGTTCGGCCGACCAATGTAATGGGCGCCACCAAACGTATGGCGGAACTGGGTTTACAGGCCCTAGCAGAAAAAGAAGCTAAAAAAGCAGCCAAACAAGAAAAATCCACCCGGTTTAGCATGGTGCGTTTTGGTAATGTGTTGGGCTCATCTGGATCGGTGATTCCCGTATTTAAAAAACAAATTGCCGACAATCAACCTGTTACCGTCACCCATCCAGACATTATTCGTTACTTCATGACCATACCGGAAGCTGCACAACTGGTAATACAAGCTGGTGCTATGGGCTGTGGAGGGGATGTCTTTGTGTTGGACATGGGGGAGCCAGTTAAAATTGTTGATTTGGCAGAAAATTTGATTCGTTTATCCGGTTTGGAAGTTAAATCCGTCGATAATCCTGCTGGGGACATTGAAATTCAATTCACTGGTCTGCGGCCAGGTGAAAAACTGTTTGAAGAATTGCTTATAGGCGACAATGTCGAAGGGACTCAACATGAACGTATCATGACTGCCAAAGAACGCTACTTACCGCTTGATGAATACGTTGATACTATTAGTATACTGGAACAAGCCTGTCACAATTTCGATCACGAAAAAATCCGCTCAACTTTAATTGAGGCGCCAACAGATTTCGAACCAACCGATGGCATTGGCGATCTTGTTTGGAATGCGAAGAAACGACAAGAAAGAAATGATATTACATCCAACGTCGTAACATTGCGAAAGGTTGAATGAAGGTTTTTTAGTTTAGTACTCTCTCTGATTTACTCATTTAAAATGATAAAAGTAGAGTGCTTAGATATCCCTTATTTGTTAGAAGAATAAGGGATATTTTTTTATGTATTAAAATTTTTTATGGTGACTGGTCCTGATGTTTAAGTTAAATACTGAAAATCAACGCTTTTTTTCTAATGCTGCTTTTTTGGCTATTATGCAAGTGGCAAATTCTTTTTTACCTTTGTTAACTGTCCCTTTTCTTGTGCGTGTACTAGGTGTTGAGTTATTTGGTCAGCTGGCTTTTTCGATGGCTCTGATGTTTTATTTTATTGTATTAGCGGACTATGGTTTTAATTTAACCGCCACCAGAGCTATTGCAATTCATCGAGAAAATTGGGAAAAAATTGGTCGTATTTACAGCTGTGTGATGTTGATTAAGTTTTTTTTACTACTATTTAGTGCGTTCTGTTTGGTGTGTTTGGTATTTTTTGTACCAGCCTTGGCTGAGTATCGGGCGTTGTATTTTGTTTCTTTTCTTGTGGTGATTGGTCAGTCTTTGTTCCCTGTGTGGTTTTTTCAGGGTATAGAAAAAATGAAGTATGTGACGTATTTAAGTGTGTTGGCTAAGATTTTCTTGACGGTGGGTATTTTTATTTTTGTGTCTGGGCCAGAAGACTACCTTTATGTGCCATTATTAACGGCGATGGGTACGTTGTTGTCTGTTGTGCTAGCGTTGTATTTGGTTCACTGTCCCTACGGTGTGTGCTTTAAGTGGCCAAATTGGCAAGAGGTTCGTAGCAACTTGACAGAAGGGTGGTATGTTTTTTTATCTCAGTTAAAAATTACTTTATTCAGTTCAACCAATATTGTGATTCTTGGAATTATTTCTGGTCCAGTTGCTGTGGGTTATTACGTGGGAGCCGAAAAAATAATGCGTGCCTTGGCGTTGGCGCAAACTCCTATTACAGGTGCGCTTTTTCCTTTGATTGCTAATAAAATGGCACATGACCGAGCTGGTGCGATGGCAAAATTGAAAAAGGTTGCGTATATAGGTAGTGTGCTATATATAGCCGTTTTACTTGGGGTATATGCTTTATCTGATACAATCATCCACTTGCTGTATACCGATGAAATGCAGTCCAGCGTCTGGGTTTTAAAAGTCATGTTGGTGATTCCTTTGTTAATCTTTCTTAACAATATTCTTGGTACGCAAATTTTACTGAATACTGGTCGTGAGAAAATCTTCTTTTATGTGTTATTGTGCGCCGCGCTGTTAAGCTTGCTGCTGTGTGTTAGCCTGACGCAGCTGTACTCTTACCAAGGAACAACCATAGCTTTGTTAATTACTGAAATATTTATTGTAGTGGTGTTTTTCCTCCTAGTTCGAAAGGATTGGTGACGTGTTCGAAATTTTATTTAATCATGCTGATGACAGTAGGTCTAAAGATTTTCTAAAAATAGAATATCTATTTTATTATTTTAAAAGGCGTTAAATGTTTAATTTTGATTTATATAAAAAAAAATATATTTTTATATTTTTTTCTTTATTAGCTGCATTTTTATCAACCCATATGTCATTGGACTCTGCTGCTTATCAAAGTATTTTTAATTACTATAGTTCAAGTGGATGGGCTCGTATTATCTCTGAAGTAAGGTCATATGAGGCTTTTTTTGTTATTGCAGCAAAGTTATTGAATGGCTTCCCCCCTTTTTTTTGGTTCCTTATAATATCATTAATATCTGTTGGCTTAAAAATATATACAATTGAAAAAACTTCTCGGAATTTTTATATTTCTTTTGTTTTCTATTTGGTTTATTTTTTTGTGTTACTTGATGGTACTCAAATTAGGGTGTCGTTAGCTATTGCTATTGCTTATTTAGGGCTCTATTTTTTGAGTGGGAAAAAGATTTATAAATCGTTGCTTCTAACACTTTCATCAGCTCTTTTTTTTCATTACTCTCTTATTTTTATACTGGCTATTTATGTATTTAAAAATAGAAAAACAATAGTTTTCTTGGCTGGTCTCTGGCCAATACTTATTCTGTGCTGGTGGTTTGGATTTGACCTATTATCTTTATCTAAAGTCGTTTTTTCTTATGCTGACCAAAGTTGGATTGGAGTTGATAAAGTTAATTCATATTTGAATTCGTATGATGAAAACTCTGCCCCTTATTCCTTGCAGTTTGTTTTATTATTTAGCGCTAGTGTTATTGTTTATTGGCGCTATCGTGATGAATTAACTGATTTTGAAATAATTTGTTTTAATTGTATTTTTATGTCTTTAGTTGTATTAGGTTTGTTTGTTGGTGCTTCAGGGTTTCAAAATCGTGTAAGTGAAATTTTTCGATTTGGATTGATATTTATTTTCCCTTTATATTATCGCTATTGTTTGGAATGGGTGCGTAAACCTTGGATTGCAAATATCTTATTGAGCGGTTTTTTAATTGGTTATTTTTATTATTATGTTTTACGTGCGGGTCTGGTTGTATGGCCTGAGAACTGGGGTCTTTCTTAATGAGTCAGCTTGCTTGTGTTGTAGTTACTTTCAATCCAGATTTAGAGTATTTTAAAAAAGTTATTAATAGAATATTAGATAATGAAGTTCCAGTTTATGTGGTTGATAATGGTTCTGATAATATTAGTGAGTGGTCTGGTTATTTATCCCCATCTATTTTTTTAATTGCTCTTGGAGAAAATGTTGGAATTGCAAGAGCTCAAAATATCGGAATTCAACACGCTTTTTCAGCTGGTGCTGAATATATTTGGTTAAGTGATCAGGATACTATTTATCCTTCTGATTACGCGACTAAAATGATGGATGTCGTTGAATCTATAGAAAGTGAAAAAATACTCTTTGGGGCCGTGGGGCCTAGCTTTATTGAACTCAATCGTAATCGAATAGAGGCATTTGTTCGTTTTGCTCCTTGGGGGAGGCGTTTTCAGCCGAACAAAGGGCTTAATAAAGTCGCGCATTTAATTGCCTCTGGCATGATTATCCCTAAAAATGCTTACGAGGCGGTTGGCGGGAAGCGTGAAGACCTATTTATTGACTGGGTTGATTTGGAGTGGTGCTGGAGAGCAAATGCTCAAGAATATCAAGTATATGGTACTGGCGATGTTGTGATAGAGCATAACCTTGGTGATTTAATGGTTAAAGTTGCTAATAAACAAATTTCTATTCGTAGTCCATTTAGGCATTATTTTATTATACGCAATGGTTTGTATTTGTGCCTACATAATGAGTTGCTTCCATGGGGAGCTCGTATCCATTACTTTATCCTCACATTAGCAACCAGTATTGTGTATCCTATTTTAGCTCCTTCTCACAAGTGGCAACACCTTAAGGCTAATGCCTTAGGCATTTGGCATGGTATTATTGGTCGATTGGGGTCTAAACCATAATTAATTTTTTTGGTAAATAATATGACAATTTTAGTAACTGGCGGAGCCGGTTTTATAGGCAGTGCAGTGGTGCGTTATTTGCTGAGTAGTACTCAGTATCATGTAGTGAACCTTGATAAACTCACCTATGCAGGCAATTTGGAGTCCATTCCAACAGACTTGTTCGATAACCGCTATGTTTTTGAGCAAGTGGATATTTGTGATTCAATTGAGTTAGATCGGGTTTTCCACGAACATCAGCCCGATGTGGTCATGCACCTTGCGGCAGAGAGTCACGTGGATCGTTCTATCGACAGCCCTAGTGATTTCATTCAGACTAATGTCGTGGGTACTTATACCTTGCTAGAAGCTTGCCGTAAGTACTGGTCCAACTTGAATGCTGAAAAGAAGCAAACCTTCCGTTTTCATCATGTATCTACTGATGAGGTGTATGGTGATCTACCTCATCCAGATGATGTTGAAGGTAAATTGCCTCTATTCACTGAAACGACACCTTATGCGCCTAGTTCCCCTTATTCTGCCAGCAAGGCTAGCTCTGATCATCTAGTCCGCTCATGGTTGCGTACTTATGGTTTGCCTACGATTGTTACCAATTGCTCTAATAATTATGGTCCATACCATTTTCCTGAAAAACTCGTGCCGCATATTATTTTGAATGCTTTATCTGGAAAGTCATTACCGGTTTATGGTAACGGTTCGCAAATTCGTGATTGGCTTTATGTTGAAGATCATGCTCGTGCCTTAGTGAAAGTGGCCACCGAAGGTATGGTTGGGGAAACCTACAATATTGGCGGCCATAATGAGAAGCGCAATATCGAAGTAGTACATATTCTTTGTGATCTGCTTGAGGAGCTGGTACCCAGTAAGCCAGAAGGGGTTAATCAGTATCGTGATTTGATTGCTTTTGTTACAGATCGTCCAGGTCATGATGTTCGTTATGCGATTGATGCAAGTAAGATTGCGCGAGAGTTGGACTGGAAGCCTGAAGAAACGTTCGAGACAGGTATGCGAAAGACAGTTCAGTGGTATTTGGAGAATCAAGGATGGTGGAAGCGTGTACTGAATGGTCGCTATCAACTAGATAGGTTGGGAAAGTAATGGTCATCGTAGAATCAAAAAAACGTAAAGGTATTATTTTAGCTGGCGGCAGTGGTACTCGTTTACATCCATTGACCTTAGCTGTTTCAAAACAACTCATGCCGATCTATGATAAACCAATGATTTATTATCCCTTGTCTGTGCTTATGTTGGCAGGGATTCGCGAGGTTTTGATCATTACTACGCCGGAAGATCAGGCAAGTTTTCAGCACTTGCTTGGTGACGGAAGTCAATTTGGTGTTGAGCTAACTTACGCTACACAGCCGACACCAGATGGTTTGGCGCAAGCATTTCTTATCGGTGAAGACTTCATCGGCAATGATAATGTGGCACTTGTTTTAGGCGACAACATCTTTTTTGGCCAACATTTTTCTGACAAATTGCAGCAAGCCTCTTCTCTCGAAAAAGGGGCGACGGTTTTTGGCTATCATGTATCTGACCCTAATCGTTTTGGTGTGGTTGAGTTCGATGACAAGGGCAAAGCCGTTAGCATTGAAGAGAAACCGTCGAAACCAAAGTCAAATTATGCCGTCACAGGCTTGTATTTCTACGATAACGACGTAATTGAAATCGCTAAGAAGATAAAACCTTCTGTGCGAGGTGAGTTAGAGATTACGGATGTGAACTTGGCCTATCTTCAACGAGGTGATTTGCACGTTTCATTACTAGGCCGTGGTTTTGCCTGGTTGGATACTGGAACCCACGACTCTTTGCTTGAAGCGGGACAGTTCGTTCAAACGGTAGAGCATCGCCAGGGGTTGAAAATCGCCTGTTTGGAAGAAGTTGCCTATCGTCAACAATGGATTACTCGAACGCAACTTATCGCTTCGGGTAATGCATTGAAAAAAACTGGCTATGGTCAATATTTACTTAAAGTGGCTGATGGTTATCAATAAAAGGTCATTAATAAAGGGTAATAGTGATGAATGTGATTAAAACCAATATCGACGATGTGGTGATTATTGAGCCTAAGGTATTTGGCGATGAACGAGGTTTTTTTCTAGAGACCTTTCAGGCAGAGCGCTATAAAGAGATGGCCGGTATTAATATGCCTTTTGTGCAGGATAATCATTCCCGCTCAGGCAAAAATGTATTGCGTGGTTTGCATTTTCAAAAGACTAACCCTCAGGGCAAGCTGGTCCGTGTGGTGCGTGGTGATGTCTTTGATGTGGCGGTAGATATTCGTAAAGGTTCGCCGACCTACGGCCAATGGGCAGGAGCTATTTTATCGGAAGGAAATAAACGTCAGTTTTGGGTGCCACCAGGTCTCGCTCATGGCTTTGTTGTGTTGTCAGATATAGCGGATTTTGAATACAAATGCACAGACTATTACGACCCATCTGACGAAGGCTGCTTGATGTGGAATGATCCCGCTGTGGGCATAGAATGGCCAGAGGGGATTGATCCGATTCTATCGGCAAAAGACCAAGTGGGTCAGACGCTAGCAGAGTTGGTTTAAATGCGTATTTTATTAACAGGCAAAAATGGTCAGCTTGGTCGTTGTTTTCAAGATGTCGTAGCTGGAAAAAAACACGAGCTATTCGCTTATGATTCAGCAGAGTTAGACATATCCAATGCCGTGCAGGTTGCACTGATTGTTGGTCAAGTTCAGCCCGATATTATCGTCAATGCGGCTGCTTATACAGCAGTAGATAAGGCTGAAACAGATTCCGAAAATGCCTATTCTGTGAATGCTACGGGACCTGAGCTATTGGCTAGACAAGCTGCTGAACTGGATATTCCTTTTATTCACGTTTCTACTGATTACGTTTTTGATGGTGCAGCAGTTAAACCCTATTTACCTACGGATGTGACTAATCCTCAAGGTGTCTATGGTGCTTCTAAATTAGCTGGTGAGCTTGCGGTTTCCGCAACGTGCGATAAGGCTATTGTTTTACGTACCTCTTGGGTATTTAGTGAATATGGTAACAACTTTGTTAAAACCATGGTGCGTTTAGCGAAAGAGCGAAATGAGCTGGGTGTTGTTGCGGATCAATACGGTTGTCCAACTTACGCAGGTGATCTTGCCCAGGCCGTTTTGCAGATCTGTAATCAATACGAACAAGGTAAAAATATCCCAGTAGGAATTTATCATTATTGCGGAGATACACCCACGAGTTGGCATGGTTTTGCTCGGGCAATATTTAGTGTGGCAAAGGCCAATGGACTTATTAAACAAATTCCTATGCTAAAAGCGATTTCTACCGATGCTTATCTAACCCCAGCGAAAAGACCTATTTATTCTATTATGAAGGATGAAAAATTGTCTTCATTTGGTATCTTTCCATCGGATTGGTTTGCTGGCTTGAATTCTATTTTAAGAGACTATAATGCGTGATTCAGACTATACCCTAGTGATTCCGACATATAATGGCGGAGATCTATGGAGGCAATGTATCGCGGGAATATCGAAGCAGTCTAATCTTCCAACCAGTGTGATTGTTGTAGATTCATCTTCGAGTGATGATACGTGTCTGGCTGCTGAGCAGGCAGGATTTCATGTTATCAGTATTCTTCAGTCAGAGTTTGATCATGGTGGTACCAGAACCTTTGCGTTGCAATTTGTGCGCACAGATTATGTGGTTTTCTTGACTCAAGACGCGATTCTTGAGAATGAAAATGCGATTGAAGTTCTATTGTCTGTGTTTGATGATCCGCAAGTAGGGGCTGCTTATGGTCGGCAGCTACCTCACTACGATGCTAATCCGCTGGCGGCTTTTGCTAGGCAAAACAGTTATAAAAACACGTCTTATGTGACGGGCTTGCACTCTGATACGCCTCAGGGGTTTCGTAAAGCATTTTTGTCTAATTCCTTTTCTGCTTATGATGTGTCCATGTTAAAAGCATTAGGCGCTTTTCCTAATAAACTTATTTTAGGCGAAGATTCTTACGTAGCGGCTAAACTTTTGGTATCGGGTAAACGAGTGGCGTATTCGGCAGATGCATTGGCTCGACATTCGCATAACTACCGTGCAGTCGATGAGTTTAAGCGTTACTTTGATATTGGTGTGTTTCATTCAACACAATATTGGATGATAGATGAGTTGGGCCAAGTCGAAGGTGAGGGGGTTAAGTTTGCTTTGGGGCAATTGCAGTATTTAGTGAAAAAAAGACACTTTGGTTGGTTGTTAACCTCGTTTTTTGCGTCTTTTGCAAAATACATAGGCTATAAGCTCGGACGGGCTCACACCCGTTTTAATCGAGCTCAGTGCCAACGTTTATCGATGCATAAAAGCTACTGGAATGAATAAATTGCGGCATTAAGCCGCATTTTTGTGTATGAACCCTTTCCAGAACGTTAGCAGAATGATTTTCATATCAAGCCATAAAGACCAATGCTCGATATAATAAAGGTCACATTCGATTCTTTTTTTCAAATCGGTATCACCGCGCCAACCATTGATTTGAGCCCATCCCGTAATGCCCGCTTTTACCATGTGCTTTTGCATGTAACCTGGAATCTCATGTTTAAACTGTTCAACAAAAACGGTTCGCTCAGGTCGTGGGCCTACGATAGACATGTCACCTTTTAAAACGTTAATAAATTGAGGAAGCTCATCTAGGCTTGTCTTGCGAATAAATGCACCAAAACTAGTGACCAACATGCTGCTTGCTCCTCCCCACTCAACACCACGTTTTTCGCTATCTACTGACATAGATCGAAACTTAAGCATGTTAAAAGATCGTCCATTCCAACTGATACGTTCTTGTCGATAGAAAATAGGCCCTGGAGAGGAAAGTTTTACGCCTATGGCGAGAAAGAGAAGAATCGGGCTTATTCCAATTAAGATAATAGCTGAGAGTATTTTATCTTCTAATGATTTAAGTAAGCGATTTTTGCCTTCCAACATATGAGAAGTGGATAGGTTGATGACAGGCAGTCCTGATACTTCAGTCATTGAGTGATTTAATAACTGAAAGCCATAAATATCAGGAACCATTCTTATCGTCACCGGGCTCGTAGCGAGTGAGGATTGAACTTTCTCCATTTGTGCGACTTCGCTCATGGGTAGGGCAATCCAAACTTGGTCGATGTCTAATTCACTCACAAAGGTATCAATCAGATCGATGCTGCCTAATAAAGGAATGCCTAATGAAATAATTTCATCAGATAGGTTTTCATGATTACTGATAAAGCCTTTTACGATTAAACCCATTTCTGGGTTCTCTATAAGCTTATTCGCGACTTTTAGTGCAAGTTCACCATTGCCGATAATAATCACGCGACGAATGTTGTATCCCTTTGCTCTTAGCGTCCCAAGTGAGCGTCTAAGTATTAACCGGTAGCTAAGGATGGCAACAGTAGATGTGATTAGCCAAGATACGACCCATATACGTGAAAATAAATCCGATGACTGCGTTACAAAGGCGCTTAATACTAAGAATAAAAAGGTACCAAACGTAGCGCTGATAATGCATTTAACTTCAGTTGAAAAGGATGATCCCCGCCAAGCCCGATATCCCCCAAATGTTGAAAGTAATATCGCGCCAATAATGACACCCAGTAAGAGAACATTTTTGTATGCCATGTTTAAATCTAGATGGGAAAAGCGTAGCCAATAACTGAATAATCCACTGGATAGTAGACAAAATATATCTAATACTCTGTGGCTAATACTTATCGATGCACTGTGTTCTTTTAAAGTTAGTCCAGTTTTCACTTCTTTCTCATCTTACTTATTAGTTATAATCAATGACATATATCCGCTGCATGATAGCAGTAAAACCTTTAAAATTAACGAGATTCTAGCTTTACATTCTGGATAATGTCTACTTTGACGATAGGATGGTGGTTATAGCATCAAATAAGAGATCTTTTGTATATGTTAATAGCTGTTTTTAGTGCTTTTGTATGGTTTTCTGCGGCCTTAACTTTTGCTTTATCTCTTGGTATTTCAAGTGGTTATGGTATCGGGACGGTATTAATATTTCTTTCTTCATCTGCCTTATGTGTTTTAAAACCGAAATTAAGTGAATTTACGAAAGAAGATCGAGTACTTTTTAGCATTTTTGCCCTTTATGGCATCGCAATGTTTGTATTCGTCTATCTTGATGGTTGGCATATTCGTGAGTTAGATCGTCCGTCTAGATTTATTTTAGCTCTTCCCGTCATGCTACTTCTTTTAAAGTTAGTAGGCCGAGTTCAATGGCTTTGGTTTGGTGTTGTCCTTGGTGCTATTTTAGCGTTTACCTTAGCGGTATACGAGCGTAGCGTGCTTGGTTTTGGGAGAGCTCATGGTAGTCAGCATCCTATAATGTTTGGGAATATAGGAATGATGCTTGGCTTAATGAGCTTTGTTTCAGCAATGTATTTTTTTGCAAAAAAACGCTATCTATGGCTTGTCCTTGCCATAGTCGGCGGGCTATGCGGTATTGGCGCTTCGGTATTATCTGCTTCACGAGGCGGTTGGGTTGCTCTTCCTCTAATAGGTTTTTTCTTGTTGTGGCAAAGTCGCTTCTTGTTGGGCAAAAAAGTACTGATCGGAGTTTTAGTAACGTCAGTTTTTTTGATCGTTGTTGCTGTGGCTGCCCCACAAACAGGAATTAAGGATCGTATTGACCAAGCGGTTAGCGATGTTGTTAAGTACGATACTGGTGTAGATAAAAAAACGTCAGTTGGTCTTAGGTTTGAAATGTGGAAAGCGACCTTAATAATGTTTAAAGGCTCACCTTTCATTGGCGTGGGGGAGTATGGAAGCGTTTCTGTGAAAACCAGAATTGTTGAAGAAGGTATTGTATCAGCAGAAGTTCTTGGTTATAGCCATGCACATAATGAATACATAAATGCACTTGGTCTAAATGGCATCGTTGGCTTTATTTTTCTTATGGGTATATACCTTATTCCGCTTAAACTTTTTCTTAAAAAAATACGGCAATATCCTGATAATTGGAATGTTAAGTCCTATGCGATGGCAGGGGCTTTGATTCCGATGAGCTATATGGACTTTGGCCTTAGCCAGGTGATGTTTAGTCATAATATTGGCGTAATGATGTACGCTTTTCCCATTGTCTATTTCTGGGCGGCGGTACGATGGGCTGAACGTGAAGAGTTAGCTAAGAATCCACCGCTTTAATCTATTTGTTTGATGAGGGCTTAGTCTGAATATTATTCCTGTTGTCCTATCTGGTGGTGTGGGAAGCCGGCTGTGGCCCTTATCGCGAGAGTATTTTTCCAAGCAATGCTTGGCGTTAACGGATAACGAATACAGTCTCCTTCAGAAAACCATAAGACGGGCTTTATCGCTTGATAGTCTTACATTGTCTAGTGTTATTAACGACCCTATCGTGGTGTGTAATGAGGATCAGCGTTTTTTGATCGCGCAGCAACTGCAATCTATCGGTGTTAAAAATGCGCGTGTTTTACTGGAGCCTAAGGGGCGAAATACAGCGCCAGCCATCGCATTGGCCGCATTAGAAGCCTTGCGCAATCAATCCCCCGATGCTTTGTTGCTAGTGTTACCTGCGGATCATGAAATTCGCGATGTCGCTGCATTTGAATTAGCCGTCGCTCAAGCCATCGCATTAGCGAAGAAAGGTGGTTTGGTGACGTTTGGTGTGTTCCCGACTCGTCCAGAAACAGGCTATGGTTATATCCGTTTTGGTGATAATTCAGCTGTACTTGAATTTGTAGAAAAACCCAACCTTGAAGCAGCTCAATCTTACCTAGATTCTGGTGAGTACTTATGGAACAGCGGTATGTTTTTATTTAAAGCGTCCGTATATTTAAATGAATTAACACTTCACCGAAATGATATCTTTCAAGCTGTTCATAAGGCATATCAGCAGCGTACGGAAGATGTAGACTTTGTACGCATTAACTCTCTGCTATTTTCAGAATGCCCTGAAGAATCCATTGATTTTGCTGTGTTGGAAAAAACAACTCAAGCGAAAGTGGTTCCTTATATGGGGGATTGGAGCGATATCGGTGCGTGGGACTCGTTGTATGATTATGCAGATAAAGATGACGCTAAGAATGTCTTATTAGGCGATGTGATGGCGGAAGGGGTGAATAATTGCTTGGTGCGCTCTGAATCCCGCTTAGTCGCCGCTGTTGGCGTGGATAATTTGGTTATCGTTGAAACGGCGGATGCGGTTCTGGTGATGAATAAAGACAGATCGCAGGACGTGAAAAAGATCGTTAAACGCATAAAAGACGAGGGACGAGAAGAACATAAGTACCACACAACAGTGCATCGTCCCTGGGGTACCTATCAAAGGGTTGATCAAGGCCACCGCCATCAAGTAAAGCGTTTAGTGGTTAAACCGGGAGCAAAGCTTAGTTTGCAAATGCATTACCATCGCTCTGAACATTGGGTTGTGGTGTCTGGAACGGCTAAAGTACAAAATGGCGATAAGAATATGCTACTTGTAGAAAATGAATCTACTTATATTCCTGCGGGGGTAGTTCATGCACTAGAAAACCCAGGTAATGTACCGCTGGAAATTATTGAAGTTCAGTCCGGCAGTTATTTTGGTGAAGATGACATTGTACGCTTTAGTGATCACTATGGACGGTAAGTTAATAAGAGATAGGTATAATCGTTTTTGTAAAAAAATGGCCATCAATTATGATGGCCATTTTTGTTTAGAGTATCGTCTTATTTTTCGGTATCAGCAGGCGCATCTGCTTGTTGAATTTCGTGCAACTCAACAACAAATTTCAATGCGGCATATGCTGGAATAGGACCCGTTCCACCTGGGCCATATCCTAGGTCGGATGGGATATAGAGCTCGTATTTAGAGCCAACTGGCATAAGTTGCAGGCCTTCAGTCCAACCAGGGATTACACCGTTAAGTGGAAAAGTAATGGCTTCGCCACGCTTGTATGAACTGTCGAATACGGTTCCGTCACTTAGACTTCCTTCGTAATCCACTTTAACTGTGTCTGTTGCGCTTGGTTTTTCGCCTTTGCCTACAGTGATGACTTTATAAAGCAAACCGGATTCAGTTTTATTCACACCCTCTTCGGTTTCTTTCTCTTTTAGCCAAGCAGCAGAAGCCGCTTGCGCTTCTTCAGTTGCTTTGTCTTCTTCAAGCTGGGCTTTTGCCATTTGTTCTTGCTGGTAAGCTTGAATGGTTTGAGACACTTCATCCATGGTCATTTTGCCTTCTTTTCCAGCAAATGAGTCTTGGAAACCGGCCATGAAAGTTTTCATGTCTAGGTCAGCGAAGTCTTGTGACATACGCGTTCCAAACATGGTGCCAATGCTGTAGCCAAGACGCTGTTCTTTAGAGTCCAGTTTAATTGCGCTGTCATCTGCGTACGCAAAAGAAACGGAAGACATAACCAGCGCCGCAATCAGAGTTTTTTTCATAACTATTTTTTTCATAAGGAAAGGTGTTCCATTATTTGTGGGTTTATCACTGAGTGATCTAAAGCGTTAAGACGGAGTTCGATTCGCATCGTATTTTGATTAGCTTTTCATGGGGCGAAAACAAAGCAGGAACAATGATATACGCCTTGTGCTTTGCAAAAATCAGATCCGTTGTACCTTTGTAACATAAGTGTTCTAACATAAGGTAGGCTGTTTATGCCAATTTTTATGTTTCACTTAACCAAAGCGACCCCTTCACCTGCACACTTTGTTTGAGTTCCAAGAACGGCTCCACAAAGCACAAGACGTATAACGAGATTAATCTGCGCTACTCTTACGAAACAACCGCTTTTACAAAACCATGACAGTGTTTGCTAAAGCGGCTTTGTTTAGTTGGTTGTTCTTACAATTAGCTGACGATATGTAGGTAAATTGACGTTACTTAATGCCCATAAACAAAGGAATGAGGATAGGCACGAGGATGCTCATAATAAAGCCACTGGCGATGCAGACGGGAATGATTTGTGCCCCATGGAATTTGCCCAGCATCGGTAAAGTAAAATCCATGGCGGTAGCACCGGAGTAGCCTATCGACATGTGGCTGTTGAGCCTGGCGAGGAAAGGGATCAACATAAGAGCGAGTATCTCTCTTGCAAGATCGAGTAAAAAAGCCGTGGTGCCCAATACAGGATCGCCTAAGCCGGTGATAAGAATGCCGGATAGACTGTACCAACCGAATCCAGAAACAACCGCAAGACCGTGATTCCAGCTGAGCCCTAATATTAAACTGCCAATCCATCCGGCTAGTAGGGTTGTTGAAATCGTCACAAGAGCAATAATGACGCCTTGTGCGTTCAAAAAGAGCTTGCGTAGACGATGATTACCTTGGCGCAGTTGGCAGCCAATCAAAAAGAGTAAAACGTAAAGCAAGCCTGTGACTATATCATCCACGCCAGTGAGCCAGTCTTTGGCAAAAATACCGACGATCACTCCACCAATCACCCAGGCGATGGTTTTCGCTGCGTCCATTAACGCGTGTTGCTTACTACTAGCGGGTGCTTGGGCTAATTGATCTGAATGGGTACCGCCAAATCGTAAGCCACTAAAATACAATCCGGCTAAACTAAATACGCTGACCAGAATAAAAAGCACGACGGCTTGATAGCCTGCGATCAAGAGTTTTTCGGCAAGATTATCTAAAGCACCAAGGCTGAAGCCTATTAACCCTAGGATGACATAAACCAGTTGTTCGAGCCCTTTTGCTACACGAGACGGAGTGAACACCTTGATATTGACCCAGTAGCCAAACAATAAGGCGATTAATAACGGGCCGAGCGTCGAGAGAATAGTCATATATGAATGGTCGTCCTAGACAGTGAATCGATTGTGGTGCGGCATTTTCTCGATATTCTCTTGTAAATACAAGGTTGGTTTTTTTGTAGGTCGCGCCTTTAGGCCGACAAAGCGTGATTTGTTATGAGGAGGTTTATTGTCGGCATAAATACCGACCTACAGGTGATGGAGTGCAATGTTTGATGATCGGTGTTAAATTGCTCGGTTGTTTTTGGATGTTTTCTATGGATAGTCGGCGGTGATGTGTGGTTAAGCGTTTTACTGTGTTAAAAGAAATTCTTCATTTATTATTTCCTATGGTACTGACCATGACACTGGAGTTATCCATTAGTGTGGTGGATACCATTATGCTGGGTCATTACAGTGCTTTGCATTTGGCTGCGGTGGGTTTGGCGTCTAGTTTATGGCTACCGGTTGGCTGTTTTCTTATTGGTGTGACGTTCGGCATTACGCCTTTGGTCACGCGTCATCTACACGGTCGACAACCTAAACTGGTGAATTTATACATGTCACAAGCCATTGGTTTGTCCGTGGTGCTTGGACTGCTTGCGAGTTTGATTGTGGTGTTTGTGTTGCCTCACTTCGCACGTTTCATGGCGACAGAAGAAGAAACCCGTCTTGTGTCCGTTAGCTATTTATATATTTTCGCGCCTGCTTTGCCTATGTTGGCGTTAATGACCGCGTATAAAAACCTATTCGAAGCCGCTGGACGCCCTGGATTCCCATTGTTTGTGGCGAGCACCGGATTAGCATTAAATGTTCTATTCAACTATGTGCTTATATTTGGTAAGTTTGGTTTCCCAGAAATGGGTGCGGAAGGCGCGGCGCTGGCCTCGTCTTTGTCCTTGTATTTGGCCGTATCGATGTTTTTTGTTTATGATCGTTACATTAATAAAGCCCCGCTATTTACACGTTTAGTCTGGCGTTATACTCGTAAATTTTCGATTTTACTGGGTGTTGGTGCGCCAGCGGGCTTTGCTTTTGCGTTTGAAGTAGGCTTGTTCTCATCTATGACGTGGCTGATCTCATCTTTTGGGGATTTGGCGCTTGGCGGCGGTCAGATTGTGATGTCTTATACTTCTTTCTTGTTTACTCCTATGATGGCGATGAGCGCTGTGACTGCGATTGTAGTGGCGAAAGCCATGTCAAAAGAGGGTGTTGAAGGTGTGAGGAAGCGTATTCGGGTGATTATCTTAATAGGACTTTCTTACGTGAGTATGTGTTTTATTATTACACAGCTGTTTCATAACCAGATTCCGTATATTTACAGTAGTAATGAGCAAGTAGTCGCTTTGGCGGCGAGTATCTTACTTATCTCATCCTGTTACCAATTGCCTGATATGCTACAGACTGTCTTTACGGGGGCATTGCGAGGGTTCCGCGACACTCGATCTTCCATGATCGCATTTGGCGTGTCTTTGTTTGGATTGAGTATCCCGCTTGGCTTTTGGTTATCCCATTACAGCCCATGGTCTGAAACCTTGTCATTGCGTGGTTTCTACCTCGGCTTGGGTGCCGGGTTGAGTTTATTGGCGGTGATTCTTGTTATACGCTTTCAAATGGTTTTACGCCGATACGAAGGCAAACGAATAGCCTCGCCACGAGAAGTGGCGTAAATTGTCTGGATAGTTCTGGATAATTTTTAGATAGTCGAGCTTTAGCTCGTCGCAGAATTAAGTTGAAAAAATGGATGGATTTATGAAAACGATTTTAGTGACTGGCGGTACTGGCTTTATTGGCAGCCACACTTGTGTTGAGTTGTTAACGCAAGGTTATGATGTGGTTGTTGTTGATAATTTATGTAATTCCAATGCCGAAGTGCTAAACCGAATTCATACTATCACAGGAAAAAACGTGACGTTTTATCAAGAGGATTTACTTGATAAAACAGCGCTGGACTCTATCTTTACTGATCATGATATTGATGCGGTTATTCATTTTGCTGGCTTAAAAGCCGTTGGCGAATCTACTAAGATTCCTTTGTCGTATTATCACAATAATTTAACTGGCACCTTGAACTTGCTGGATGTAATGACGAGTCATGGTGTGTTTGATTTTGTTTTTAGTTCGTCTGCGACTGTTTATGGCGAGAATAACTCGACACCTTATCAAGAGGATCTACCATTAAGTTCTACTAGTCCTTATGGCCGAACCAAGGTAATGATTGAGCAATTCTTACAGGATGCTTTTGTTGCGGATCCGAACTGGAATGTGTCCTTGTTGCGTTACTTTAATCCTGTTGGTGCTCACCCAAGCGGTTTGATTGGTGAGGATCCCAATGGTATTCCCAATAATTTGATGCCGTTTATTGCTCAAGTAGCCGTTGGTAAACGTGAAAAGCTGAGTGTTTTTGGTGGTGATTATCCAACGCCTGATGGCACAGGTGTAAGAGATTACATACATGTGGTGGACTTGGCATTAGGTCATATTAAGGCGCTTGAGAAACTTGCTAGCCAAACCGTGAAAAGCATTGATGCTTACAACTTAGGTGCAGGAAAAGGTTTTAGTGTATTGAATGTGATTCATGCATTTGAAAAAGCCTGTAACAAGGTGATTCCTTACGAGATTATGCCAAGACGTGCTGGTGATATCGCTGAGTTTTATGCTGATCCGAATAAGGCCGCTAACGAATTAGGCTGGAAAGTTGAGTTGTCACTAGAAACCATGTGTCGTGATGCGTGGCATTGGCAAAGTAATAATCCACAAGGTTACAGTAAGTAACTTATTCTTTCCCTTTTTCGAGGGGAACCCCCTCCCAGCCTCCCCCTTAGCAGGGGGAGGAGCTAAGACATTTTTGTTCCCAACCCTTAGCAGGGCAAGAGCAATGCGCTTTTGTTCCCCTACCGTTGGTAGTAGAGGAGCTAGTTAATTTTTTGAAAGTTTCTGCACTGTTCAATTAATGCATCGATGTTCATGTGTTGCTCGGTGCTGTCGGCGAGCCGGTTGATTTCGCTGTTTCGGTGCTGGTCGTAATCGAAGTCTTGTCCTTGTTTGACGCCTGCCCAGTTTAATAATGTTTTCAGTGCTTCCGGGTGGTCAAAAATTCCGTGCAGATATGTTCCGATAATATTGTTGTCTTCGGAGATAAAACCTTCTTTTTCACCCTTTTCGAGTGTGGCGAAGTGGCTTACGGAAGATGAAAACCTCGAAACCCCCGAATGGATTTCATAGCCTGTTAGTTCGGCCTTTTGCTCACCAAAAGCCAGCTTACCTTGTCGCTGTTTTAGTTGTTTATCTTTTTCCAATACCGTTTCCATCGGAATAAAACCGAAGCCTTTTGATTGGGTGTTAGCGTGTTGGTTTTCCAATCCTAACGGATCAGACAGTTGCTCGCCGAGCATTTGAAAGCCGCCGCAAATTCCGATGATTTTTCCGCCGTATCTCAAGTGTTTGTTTAAGTAGTTTTCCCAACCTTCTTGGCGTAAAAAAGCGAGATCACTTTGCACGCTTTTGCTGCCAGGTAAAATCACTAAGTCGGCTGGTGGAATAGGCTCGTTAGCACCAACCAGCGTGACTTGTACATTTGGGTGAAGACGCAAGGCATCCCAATCGGTGTGGTTGCTGGTGCGAGGCATAATAGGAATGACCACATTGAGCTGGGTGTCTGCGCTGTTCTTTTGAGGGCTTTTTGCGACGGCGTCTTCAGACTCTAAATGAAAGCCTTTTAGATAGGGTAAAACACCAAGCACTGGTTTCCCCGTACGCTCTTCTAGCCAATCTAGGCCAGATTGCAGCAAACTGATATCGCCTCGAAAGCGATTAATGACAAAGCCGATGACGCGGTCTTGTTCGCTTTGGCTGAGTAAATCCAAGGTGCCGACGAGGTGTGCAAAAACGCCACCTTTGTCGATGTCGGCGATGATAATAACGGGGCAATCGATGCTTTCAGCAAAACCCATATTGGCGATGTCGCGAGCGCGTAAATTTATTTCGGCTGGGCTGCCAGCGCCTTCAATTAGAACGGCTTGATATTGATTAGCGAGTTTATAATAGGAATCTAACGCGGCGACTTTAGCGATGCTTTTGTATTCGTGATAACCCACTGCGTCCATATTGCCGATGGCTTTGCCTTGAATGATGACTTGCGCGCCGGTGTCTGTGTTGGGTTTGAGTAAAATTGGGTTCATGTCCACATGCGGTTCAAGCCCTGCCGCGTAGGCTTGGACGGCTTGAGCTCGGCCAATCTCGTTGCCATCTTGCGTGACGGCACTGTTCAGCGCCATGTTTTGTGGCTTAAACGGGGCGACGTGAATGCCGCGACGGACGAATAAACGGCATAAGGCGGTGACGAGAGTACTTTTTCCGGCGTCCGAGGTGGTGCCTTGGATCATTAAACTAAAGGCTGGCATTCAGGTTCATCACGCTTTAAATCAATTAGGTGATAGAATTCTACCCTACCTTCTTGTTTTGTTAAGTGAAAAAACGACCTATATTTATGATCCCTTCTAATTTAGACAGTATTTTTGATGGTTTCTTTTACGATTTCTTTGGGGTGTTCTCCACCACCAGTGTGATTCTACTCGCCGCGTTGGTGCTGGATCGTCTACTAGGCGAGCCTAAAAGTTGGCATCCGCTTATATGGTTTGGCCGCTGGGTAGACCTTTGTCGTCAATATACTCAATTACCTCTAGACACGAGCCCGTTGCGACAGCGAATGGCGGGAGTGTTAGCTTGGCTGATTGCGGTGTTGCCTTGGTTATTGATTCTGATTGCGCTGCTTTACTTGTCGCCAGATTGGCTGGACAGCGTGTTGTCGGTGCTGGTGCTGTATTTCGCCATCGGTTGGCAAAGTCTACGTGAACATGCTTTAGCTATTTATACGCCTTTATCCGCGTCGCCGCTTAATTCAGAGAACAGCACTGAAAAACTTGATGAAGCGCGCCTTGCGGTGAGTTATATCGTCAGCCGTGATACACAAAATTTAGACGAATCTGCCGTGGCGAAAGCCGGCATTGAGTCTGTATTGGAAAACGGCAGCGATGCGATTTTTGCACCGATTTTTTGGTTCTTAATATTGGGTGCGCCGGGCGTGCTCTTGTATCGTTTGGCCAATACCTTAGATGCCATGTGGGGGTATAAAACAGCGTCTTTATTGTATTTTGGTTGGTTCGCGGCGCGCTTTGATGATGTGTTAAATTATTTACCCGCGCGATTGGTAGTTTACACGTATGCAGTTTGTGGCCATTGGCATGCGGCCATTCGCAGTTCACGTCGTCCTTCTGCTCGTTGGAAGAGCCCAAATGCTGGCCCTGTGATGGCCGCCGGTGCGGGTGCGTTAGGTGTTAAATTAGGCGGAGAAGCGCCGTATTTTGGAAAAATGGAAACCAGACCTATTCTTGGCGAGAGCGAAGGTGATATGCCAACGCCTACACATTTAAAAGAGGCTATTTTACTGGTGGATAAAAGCGTGGTTTTATGGGGATTGGTCATATGTCTGTTGGTTTAATGTCTTCTCAACGAATGTCATCTACATTAGATTTAGAACCACCAAAGCATGGTGGGGATCTGGCTTATTGGCAACGAAAAGTGGGTGATAAAGCGCTGAATTGGTTGGATTTGTCTTCGGCGTGTAATCGTGAGCCTTGGCCTATTCCTCAAATGGAGTCGTCTTTATGGATGGATTTACCGGATCAAGTGACCTTGCTTGACGTGGCCGAAGGCTATTACGGATGTCAGCCTATTGCGATTGGTGCAGGTTCACAGCATATTATTGAATCTTTACCGATTCTTCTTCGTGAGTCCAAACCGTTAAACGATCTGCGCGTTTTTGTGCCTCGCATTGGTTATCAAGAGCACGCGTTTGCTTGGAAAAAATGGGGTTATGAGCTTGCTTATTATGACGTGCTGGAAGAGTTGCTTGAGCAGGATTTTGCGGTCGCCGTGGTCATTCAGCCGAATAATCCAACGGGAGAATGGGCGTCAGCGTCTACGTTATCGGCGCTGATTGATCACGCTGAAAAGCAAGGCGCGAGTTTGGTGGTGGATGAAGCCTTTATTGATCCTTGCCCTGAGTTAAGTCTGTTGGCTGACTTAACGCAATCTCATTGGCCTGAGTCTCTATTTGTCCTTCGGTCTGTTGGCAAGTTTTTTGGTCTGGCTGGCGCACGCGTGGGTTTTGTGTTTTGTGCGAAGGCATGGCAAAGCGCTTTAAAAAACCTTTTGGGTCCTTGGCCTGTCGCGACACCGAGCTTGCACCTAGTGAGTTTGGCGTTTGCCGATGTGGCTTGGCAAGAGCAAGCATTGCAATCTTTAAGCGTGCGACAAGCCGTGTTTATCGAACGTGTCATGCCCAAATTTAATACCATTTTTGACTCCCAAGAGCGTGTGATAAATCCATTGTTTATTACTTGGACGCTCGAGAGTCATGAATACGCTGTGCAAGTTTTTGAAATGCTGCATCAGGTTGGTATTCATATTCGCTTGGGCGATGATTGGATTCGTGTGGCGTTGCCTGCGATGGACGAAATTGACCGCTTGGATAAAGCATTGATTCGACTATTAAAAAGCGCAGGGGGGCGAGAATTAGCATGAAACATTTAGTGCTTGGTGGTGTGCGCAGTGGAAAAAGCGCCTTTGCTCAAGAGCAAGTGGCTGCTTCCGGTAAACCTGTCTGTTATGTCGCAACCTCTCAAGTGTGGGATGACGATATGGCCGATCGGGTGCGTTTGCATAAAGAGAATCGCCCTCCAGAATGGCAATTAATAGAAGAACCATTGGCGTTGGCGGACGTGTTAAATAGGATGAATTCAGCGGATCAAGCGGTGATTGTAGAGTGCTTTACCCTGTGGTTGACGAACTTATTGTGCTTAGAAGATGAGACTCGATTACAGCAAGAGAAAGCCGCATTACTGGACGCCGTTGAGCAGTTTCAGGGGGACTTGGTTTTGGTCTCTAGCGAAGTGGGTTTGGGTATTATGCCGATGAATGCGCTTGCTAGGCGCTTTGGTGATGAGGCTGGTGCGATGAACCAAGCATTGGCTAAATTGTCCGATCGGGTAACTTTTGTTGCGGCGGGGCTGCCTATGCCGTTAAAATCCCCACCCTTCTAATGTAATTCAATATTTTTGGTAATAATGAGTGGTTTCTATCATTATAGATATTGAAACACGATAACCGATAGTTTAATAAAGCGTAGGAGCCTTGATGATCCCTTATTCAAAAGATTTTCCAGTATCATGGGAAGAGTTGCATAGAAATGCGCGTGCTTTGTCTTGGCGATTGCTTGAGCAAGGTCCTTGGAAAGGCATTATCGCGATTACTCGCGGTGGTTTGGTGCCAGCGGCTATTTTGTGTCGTGAAATGGACATTCGTTTGATTGATACCATTTGTATTGTCAGCTATGGCGCTGACGAACAAGGCGACGCGGCGATGAAACAGGGCGAATTGAGCGTTCTGAAAGGTGTGGAAGGGGACGGCGAAGGTTTTATCCTAGTTGATGACCTGGTAGACACGGGACGCACTGCAGCAAAAGTACGTGAAATGTTGCCAAAAGCACACTTTGCAACGATTTATGCCAAGCCAGCCGGTAAACCATTGGTGGATACTTTCATCACTGAAGTGAGCCAAGATACTTGGATTCGTTTCCCTTGGGATATGGAATACACGTTTTCGACGCCGTTAGCGGATCGTCAGGAAAAATAAGCATTACTTCTTCTGCCTATCCCATCTTATTGCTTTACAGTAGAAAACGAGAGATATTGCAAAATTACACAAAACTCTCGTTTTTTTTACATCATTTTAAGCTAACTTTACTCTTAGACTTATTCATAAAAAACACCGTCTAAAAACCGTGTTCTTATGGTCCTCAATGAAAAACATAATAGGATTTTACTATGTGGCAGACGCTAACACGAGTTGTGCTTGCAGGATTTTTATCGCTTGCAACGATATTGCCTGCGTGGGCCGAAGGCACCGTTGCCCGAGCTCAGTTTTCAACCGATGTTATTGATCGAGAGCCGATAGATGATATCGGCCCCGTTGTAAAAGTAGAGTATGGTGAAATTCAACGTATCTATTTTTTCACAGATTTACGAGAAATGTCTGGAGGCCAAGTGATTCACCGTTGGAAATTGGACGGAGAAGAACAAGCGGATGTTGCTTTTGATATTGGTGGTGATCGTTGGCGTGTTTGGTCAAGCAAGCGCTTGATGCCTGGGTTTGATGGTAAGTGGAGCGTGGATATTGTACTTGATGGAAATATCGTTGAGACACATTCATTTGATTATGTGGATGAATATTAACCATTCATTCGCGATTGAACGTTATAGATAAGGACAGTTATGCCTCATATACGTGTACGCGGCTTGGCATTTGACGAACTAGAGTCTGTTGCTGATATATTGATTGAGAATTTGGCAGAAATGACAGACACGCCAAATTCGCATTTTACGCTTGAGTATCAGCCAACGACCTACCTAGCTGTGGGCGGCGCTTCTCCTGCTTACCCCTTTTTTGATGTGCTGTGGTTTGATCGAGGCGATGAAGTAAAACAAAAAGTTGCTTTGATCATCGAAGAATTGATAAGACCCTTGGTCGACAGTGGACAAGACATCACCGTGCTGTTTCACGATCTACAAGGCAAAGATTATTACGAAAACGGTGAGCATTTTTAGTTATTAATATCTCTGTCCGTGACGAGCTAAAGCTCGACCTACAAGTGATTGATGAATATGATTTTTTGTAGGTCGCGCCTTTAGGCCGATATATATCATTTTGTTATTATTACTTCTGAAATTCGTACACGCTTCCCAAGTTCATTATCTGAGTTAGTTCATCCAATGCATTTCGGCTTTCAATTAGCAATTTAGGATCAGCAAGATCTGCTTCATGTAGTTCATCACGGTAATGTGCATCGACCCATGTGTTTAAGCGTTCAAACAACGCATCATTCATCAGTGTTGATGGATTAATCGCTTTTTGTTCAGCCTCTGTTAATGCTACTCGAAGTCGAAGGCAAGCTGGTCCGCCGCCGTTGCTCATGCTTTGTTTTAGGTCAAATACTTTCACTTCATTGATCGGTGAGTTACCTGCGACTAAACTGTTTAAATACGCCCAAACCGCAGGATTGTTTTCACACTCTCCCGGTACTATCAATACCATGTCATTGTCACCACGGCTTAGCAGTTGGCTATTGAATAGATAAGACTGAATGCAATCTTGTACCGATACCGCAGCGCTTGGCACTTCAATCAGGTGAAACTGAGAGGCTCTGTCTCCCCACGCTGTTAGCAAGTCCTGCTTCATCTGTGCGGTATTTAAAAACGCTTCTTGATGATAGAAGTGTGCATTACGATTGCCGACGGCGATAACGTCGTTATGGAATACACCGGCGTCAATAACAGCTGGATTCTGTTGGGCGTAAACCACTTGGCCCGCTGATAATCCATGACGACGAGCCACGGCTTGCGATGCTTCTAAGGTATGACGAGCAGGGAATTTTGCTGGGCGAGGACCGCTGTTGTTGAAGGCTTCCATCCCATAAACAAAAAACTCAATGCCTTGTTCGCCATAGTTGTGGCAAAAACGCGTATGGTTTGCGGCGCCTTCGTCACCAAAGTGATCAACACTTGGTAATGCGGCGTGATGGGCGAAGTGTTTATCATCTTTAAACGTGGCTTGTAAAATGGCCCCTGTGGTTTCGTGTTCGATCGAACGGTGAAATTTATTGACCAAGTTAGCTGGAGTGAAGTGAACTCGGCCGTCAACTGTATCGCCGCTTGGGGACACTGTGGCTGCGTTGGCCGTCCACATGCATGAGGCGGAACTGACCGCCGCCAAAAGCTTAGGTGCTTGTTTCGCGGCTTGTTCTAATACGTTGGCATCGCTGCCAGAAAAACCAAGACGGCGCAAAGTGGAAATATGTGGGCGTTCATGAGGCGCTAGTACGCCTTGAACAAAGCCCATATCTGCCAAGGCTTTCATCTTGGTTAAGCCTTGCTTGGCTGCGGCCTTTGGGTTTGATGATCGTGCCGAGTTATTTAAAGAAGCGACATTACCAAAAGAAAGGCCGCTGTAATTGTGGGTTGGGCCCACTAAGCCATCAAAATTGGCTTCTGTCGCTGTGTTCATAATTACCTCAATCGTGTTGATTATCTAAGTGCTAAGGTCTTTTTTTTACACTATAACGTTAGGCCGTGACCCAGTTTTTCTGGCATGGTTAAGCTGTCTGCTTCGATGCTAGAAACCGGGTAAGCACAGTAATCAGCAGCGTAGTAAGCGCTTGCTCTGTGGTTGCCACTGGCGCCTGTTCCACCAAAGGGAGCGTTGCTTGACGCGCCAGTGGTTTGACGGTTCCAGTTAATAATGCCAGCACGACTGTGTTGTAAGAACCACTCGTATTCGGTTTTGTCATCGGACAATAAGCCCGCAGAGAGACCAAATTGTGTGTTGTTGGCAATGGCCATGGCTTGGTCTAGTGAGTCGTAGCGAATTACGGTAAGCAAGGGACCAAAGTATTCTTGATCGGGTAAGTTCTCTAGCATGTCGGTAGCGTCGATAATACCCGGTGTAACGTAACCGGTTTTGCTGTCACCGCGGGTCATTTCTAAGACAGGTGTTGCGCCTAATGCAACCAGTTTTTGATAAGCTTGCATCAAACCATCTGCGGCTTGAGCAGAAACAACAGGCCCCATGAAAGGTTGTTCGCTGGCATCGAAACGATCAATTTTCAATGCTTTAGTGGCGGTCACTAGAGATTGCAAAATGGTATCGCCAAGCTGGCCTTTAGGCAGTAATAAACGGCGCGCACAGGTACAGCGTTGACCTGCTGAAATAAAGGCTGATTGAATGATTTCATGCACGGCGGCGCGTTGGTCAGCGATTTTATCGGACACCAACAGAGGGTTGTTGCCGCCCATTTCTAATGCCAGAATCTTGCCCGGATGACCGGCAAAGTCTTTGTGTAAAATGTGTCCGACTTGTGGGCTTCCTGTGAAGAAAAGACCATCAATACCGTGATGATTTGCTAAGGCAACGCCAGTTTCTCGTTCGCCCTGTATCATGTTTAACACGCCAGCCGGTAAGCCTGCTTGTTCCCATAGTTGAAGGATCAAATCGGAGGTGGCAGGGGCTTGTTCGCTGGGCTTAAACACAACCGTATTACCAGCAATCAGCGCCGGTACTATGTGACCGTTTGGTAAATGCCCTGGGAAATTATAAGGGCCAAAAACAGCCACAACGCCATGTGGACGGTGGCGTAAGCGTGCAGTAGCGCCCGGCATTGGCGTGGTTTTTTCACCGGTTCTTTCGTGATAAGCCTGTTTTGAGATAGCCACTTTACCGACCATTGCGGCCGCTTCCGTACGAGTTTCCCAAATTGGCTTGCCTGTTTCTCGGCTGATGGCCGTCGCGATGGCTTCGCTGTGTTCTTTTACTAGGGCTGCAAAGGCGTCGATGATGATCAAACGGGCTTCCAATGGACGATTGGCCCAAGTTGGAAATGCGCTACGAGCGGCTTTGATGGCAAGATCAACTTGAGTCGTTGTCGCCGCGTTGGCTTGCCATACCACACTGGCGTCCGCTGGATCAATAGAGCGGAATAGTTGGCCTTCGCCTGATAGCCATTGGCCGTTTATGTAATGTGCTTGTTTCATGGTGTTCATAATGACTCCTTTAAATTTTGCGTAAGTGGTTGTTCATTGATGTCCCTAAAACAGGGAACCCATTCACGCAAAGGGCGATATAATCAGCCCCTTGAATAAGGTGATAATTCGACGACTCGTACCGGTTCTTTAGTGATGATACACAGACTGTCTGCTTCTTCTTGAGTCAAGGTCATGGCGCTGCCTGGTGGTATTGATCGTTGAATCAAGATGCAACGAAAGTCCGCTACTTTTGCGTTGGAAACGAGGTAGTAGCTTCCTTCTCCGATTCCTTTGGGTTGGCCAATATTAGCAAGGCATAGACGGCTATCACGAACGGCGCGAATGTCTTGGACTCTGGCTTCGAGACTTGGTCCACCATCAAAAATGTCGACGTAATTTTCGTAGCGAAAGCCTTCTTGCTCTAGTAGACGACGCGCTGGAACTGTATTTTGATGAACGTGCCCCAGTACATCTCTGGCTTCTTTGGGCAGCAAGTTCACGTAGACAGGGTTGTTCGGCATCAATTCAGCGATGAATTGTTTGTTGCCTTGACCCGTCAATTCATCCGCTTCTTTAAAGTCGATGGAGAAAAAATGACGTCCAAGACTTTCCCATAAAGGCGACACGCCATTTTCATCGCTCACACCGCGCATTTCAGCAAAGACTTTTTCGGTAAAGCGTTCTGGAAATTGTGCCATGAACATAAAGCGTGCTTTAGACAATAGCTGACCATTTTTAGAATGGCGAAAGTCCTCTTCTAAAAATAACGTGCAAATTTCACTGCAACCCGTGAAATCATTATTCAAAATGAGCGTTGGCACGGCGTTATGGACACCAAGCTCTCTTGAGGCATGAGTAATGGTACCTAAATGGTAGCTGTAAAATGGTTCATCTAAACCAACGGTGGCTAGTACGCCGCAGGTGCCCACAATGTCGCCTGTTGTGCTGTCTTCTAGCACCATCAAGTAGTCTTCATTGCTCGGTTTGGTGACATTATCTTTAGCAAAGGAACGAACCGCACCGTCGATTTTCTTTTGTAGAATGGCTTCATCTGGGACGAGAGAGGTGAAACCAATCCCCGTTTTTTCGGCAAGTCGATAAAGTGACTTTAGGTCATTTTGACAAATTGGGCGTATGACCATCATGATGGTATTCCTCTCGTTTTTAATTAAACCGTTTTTACGGTGCTAAGACCTTTGCTTTGCCTTTGATGCGCATATGGCAAAGTGCAAAGGTCTCTAGTAAGTTGTTGTTTACAGAGCGACCCACTGAATGCGGTGGCCTGCTGAAATAGCGAGTTTTTCTTGTGTTACTTTTTCTAAGGCTAAGCCGGCAACTTGTGGCTCTGCTGGTGCCGCTGTGACGCGAAAACTGTCTAAGTGACCCGCCGATATAAGGTGCATTGCGCCTTTTGATTTTTCGGTCAGAGACAAAGCCTTGCCTGTTTTTTGCTGAGTAATTGTGTGAAGACTTTCTGTTCTGGCTTCAATGGTTGGCCCTGCATCGAAAATGTCCACATAGCCTCTAAACTCGAAGCCTTCTTCCAATAAAATGTCTGCGCTTTGGCTGGAGTCTTCATGGATCACACCAATAACGTCTTGCGCGGCTTCTGGCAAAGTAGGCACATAAATAGGATAACGAGGCATTAAATCTGCGATAAAATGTTTATTACTCACTGCTGAAAGGTAGTCGGCTTTTTGGAAGTCCATGGAAAAAAAATGTTTTCCAAGCGCATCCCAAAAAGCAGAGTAGCCTTGTTTGTCACTTTCACCGCGAAGCTCAGCAAAGAGGCGTTTAGTAAAACGTTCAGGGTAACGAGCGATAAACAGCAACCGAGCTTTTGACAACAACGACATGGCTAGCGGGTTTTGATGTGCTTTGTCGACGACCAAAGCAATAAGACGGCTTGTGCCGCTGTAGTCATGGCATAAATACAAGGCTGGAATACGATTGTGAATTTGCAGTTGAGGAGAAGCGTGAACCACTTCATCAATGCGGTAGCTGTAAAAAGGGGCATCAGCACCGACCATTGCATCGATACCACAACAACCGACTATTTTCTCGTTGCTGGTGTCGACCAGCACAAACAAGTAGGATTCATCCCCTGGCTGTACAACATCGGTTTGAAAAGAGCGACGCGATGAGGCAATTTTGTCGTTTAAGCGCTCTCTGTTCGCGGGGAAGTTTGTAATACCAATACCGACCTGTTGGGCAAGGCGTTCCAGCGCGGGAAGATCTGCAAAATCTACTGGACGTACTAGATACATATTAAATCCCTGAAAAATTCGTTATAAGCGATAATGTGTTAAGTATTATCACTGAGATCGACAAAGTTGGTAAGAGAGTAACTTTCTTATTGGCGACAGTTTTTTCCGGATATTGGTTGTTTTTGGTCGATTTTTTAAAAGTATAGAAGGATGAAAGATGAAATCTGGCGTATATCAGCATTATAAAGGCGCTGAATATTGGGTTGAGCGTGTGGTAAAACACAGTGAAACAGAAGAGAGTTTGGTTATTTATCAGGCTTTATATGGCGATTTTGGCTGGTGGGCTAGACCGCTAACCATGTTTAAAGAGTCGGTTGAAATCGACGGGGAAAGCATTTCGCGCTTTGACTGGGTGAGAGCCGAGCGCGACGCGGGATGATTTATACATTGCTTGTTGGTTTGGCTGCTATTGAACCTGATGTTTATTTTGTCAGGCGTTTATTTAATCAGGCGTTTATTTAGCCAGGTAAGTGCATCCAAGGCGATTCGCGCATAAAGAAAATGATTTGCTCTCTAAGCCAGCGATGGGCAAGATCATTGTTGAAGCGTTCGTGCCAAAAAATATGAATAGGGTGTCGGCCATTATATTCGTCAAGCTCCAATACTTCTTTGGGGATTGGTAATAATTTGACCGGATAGAAATTGGCCTTTTCACACATTACGTTTAGAAATAAATCGCCAATTGAACGTGACGTGACCAGTGCCATGCCGCGTTTTACCGCTTGCATCGCTACCATTAAGCTATCGGTTTCGAGGTTTGGTCGTATGATATGACCTCGTTGCTTGAGTTTTTGTTCAGTCTTTGAAAAAGAGCTATTACGATGACTGCGTAAATGGTGAGTGACCACTTTATGGGACAGTAAGTCCGACACAGACACCTTCTCTTGATGAAACAACGGATGGGCTTCGCTCAATACAATACAGGCTTCCATATAGCCTATTAACTTGCTGCGAATATTCCCCGGCGTATCGTTAATGCGCATGATTCCCAAATCTATGTTGCCAGACGTTAGCTCATCAAGTTGAGCACCGCCCCATGAACTGATGGATAAACACAGGTTCGGTGCTTGGTATTGTAACGAGGCGAGCAAGGGCTCGATAAAATTTTCCAAATCACCTTCATCAACACGCAACTTAAAGCGTCTGTCTAGTGTCTTTAAATCCAACGAATTTGGGCTCATTAGTTCGGACAACGAGCTTAGAATCGGTCGTATCTGATCTTGTAACTCAGACGCTCTGGCAGTGGGCGTTAATCCATACGCTTGGCGAGTGAATAATGAATCTTTAAACAAATCCCTTAGTCGTTGTAAGCTTTTGCTTAAGGCTGGCTGAGTGACGCCCAACCTTTCTGCCGCACGTGACACGCTGCCTTCTTCCATAATGGTGGTAAAGGCAACGAGTAGCTTAATGTCGAGCTTTAGGATGTCGTCTAGACGCATAATCTTCTCAATGAAATAAAGGGTAAAACAGAGAGCCTTGGCGCTTTATGGCGACAAGACTCTTTGATATACAGCGATCAGTGTTTAATTGAAATCGCGGTATGAACGATATTTAACACGGAACAGCAGTGTGTAAAACACCGGTACAGCGATGAGCGTTAGTATCGTAGCAAAGCCAAGACCGAAAGAAATGACAACAGCCATGCCTTCAAAGAACGCATCGTAAAGCAGAGGAATCATACCGAGTATGGTGGTAATAGCAGCCATACAAACGGGACGAACACGACTTACAGCGGAATTGAAAATAGCTTCGTACTTTTCGGTTCCTTGATCGAATTCATAGTTAATTTGATCCGCCAGTACAATGCCGTTTTTCACCGTCATCCCCGACAGACTCAAAAATCCGAGCAGTGCCATAAAGCTGAATGCGGAGTTCATTACGAGCAATCCAGTGGACACACCAATTAAGGCCAGTGGGACACAAAACCAAATTGTGAGTGGTACACGAATCGAGTTGAACAGCAAAATAGTAATGATGAACATAAACAAATAACCCAAAGGTAATGCCTTGAATATGTTTGCTTGTGCATCGGTGCTGCTTTCGTATTCACCACCCCATTCTAGGGTGTAACCCGGTGGTAATTTGATGGCTTCAATATCCGCTTTAGTACGACCATATATCGCCATGGCGGTTTCATCACCCAAAATTTTAGGGTCAGCCATGACAGTGATCGTGCGTTTACGATCTCGGCGTTCGATAATCGGATTTTCCCATACGGTTTCAAATCCAGAAACCAATGTGGAGAGCGTGACGTAAGAACCCGACGCTGGACTATAAATCTGCAAATCACGGATTTGGTCAATGGAGACTCGTTCATTTTCTGGCGCGATACGAACAATAGGAAGAAGGTCTGTGCCTTCACGGTACAAGCCAATTTGTGAACCAGTGAAGTTAGTGAGTAGAACGTCATCCAGTTCGGTTTTACTGATGCCTAAGCGTCGGGCCTGAGCATCATTAAAGATTGGGCGAAGAACCTTAACTGGCTGACGCCAATCGTCTTTAATATTTTCCAGGCCACCATCATTACGGTAAATATCTTGGATTTTTGCGCTAAATTGACGCAAAAGTTTAGGATCAGGACCGCTTATGCGCGTTTCAAGTTTTGCGCCACTATCGGGCCCTAATTGTAGGCGTTGCAGTTTCACTTCTAACTCAGGGTAATCTTCCTGCATTTTGTAATACAGGTCTTTTAATAGCCCCGGAATTGCTTCTTTTTCTTTGGTACGAACAATAAATTGAGCGTAGCTAGAGTTCGCCTGCTGAGCATTGTAAGTCAACATGAAGCGCAAGGCGCCTTGACCCGTTGTCGAAGTGACGTATTCAATGCGCTCGTCTTTTAACAGCTCTTTTTCAATCACACGGACTTTTTCGTAAGTGTCGTCAATGTGCGTACCTTCTGGCATCTGAATGTCCATATAGAACATTGGTGTGGTAGAAGGTGGAAAGAAGGCTTGTTTCACGAATTGGAACGCCCAACCGGATACCAATAAGCAACTAACCAGCAAAATAACGGTGACCCATCTAAAGCGCATGGCTTTATCTAGTAGCCATTTATACCCTGTAAAAATGAACCCTTTATATGGATCAGTCGGCTCTTCTGATTCACCTTCTTCACTATTGGCCTTTGCTATGCTCTCTTTGAAAAACAGGTCACAAAAGAAAGGCGTGAGAGTAATGGCGGTGAACCAGCTTAATAGCAGCGAAATCAGCAACACATAAAAGAGTGAGCCAACAAACTCACCCACAGCATCTGGCGATAAACCAATCGGTGCGAACGCAGTAACTGCAATAACGGTAGCGCCTAACAATGGCCATTTAGTTTGTTTGACCACTGCGCTCGCGGCTTGGATTTTTGTCATGCCCCTTTGTAAGCCAATGAGAACCCCTTCGGTCACCACGATGGCGTTATCAACCAGCATCCCTAAGGAAATAATCAAACCACCTAGTGAGATACGTTGTAGGTTGATCTTAAAATAGTCCATGACGATGAAAGTACCCAGAATGGTCAATAAAAGAACGATACCAATCAAGATGCCTGAGCGAATGCCCATGAAAACCAATAACACAAGGATAACGATGCCAACAGCCGCGGCTAGGTTTAGCAAGAAATCAGACACGGAACGATCGACTTCTTTTGATTGGAAGTAGATTGGCTCCATGCTCAGCCCAACCGGTTGCTGGTATTCTAGTTCTGCAATTTTTTGCTCTAATGTCTCGCCAATTTTTACGACGTTAACGCCTGATAAGAAAGAAACACCAAGCAAAAGAGATTTAGCACCGTTGAAGTCGACCAAATGCGTTTTAGGCTCAACGTATTCTCGTTTAATCGTTGCAACATCTTTTAAGCGGATGAGGTTGCCGTCGATAGGGGTTCCGACAATTAAGTTTTCAAGTTCTGAAATATCCTTGAACTCCCCTGTCGGACTAATACGTATGTATTCGCTTCCGACTTTAACGCGTCCCGCGTTTGACACGCTGTTTTGATTTTTCAATAGCGTTTCTAATTGGCTTGGTGCAATGCCCATGTTGGCCAATTTTGCTCGTGAAATCTCGATGGTTACTTGTTCATCTTGCTCGCCAGCCACCGTGACTTTCGCCACACCTTCTACTAGAACCAATTCACGCTTTACGTAGTCGACATAGTTTTCTAAGTCTTTGTAAGGATAGCCTTCACCGTGGATAGCGAGCATGACGCCGTATACATCACCAAAATCATCCAGCACGATAGGTGAGCCAACGCCAGAAGGGAAGGCACCAGAAATATCGCGAATTTTCTTACGAACTTCATCCCAGATCTGTTTTAGTTCTTTGGCTCGATAGGTGTCTTTAATGGTCAGTTGAACTTTTGAATAACCCGCTTTTGACGTTGACGTAATTTTATCAACGTAAGGTAAGTTTTGTAGTTCACGCTCAATAGGGTAGGTTACTTCTTCCTCTACTTGCTCTGGCGAAGCGCCAGGGTAGTAGGTGATAATAAGAGAATCTTTGATGGTAAATTCAGGGTCTTCTAACTGACCAAGATTGGTAAATGCAATCGTACCACCGATCAATAAGATCAGCGTGAGCATCCAACTGGTGACTTTTCGATTTATAAAGTAAGCAGCAATATCCATTATAAGCCTCGCTCACGTGTCCAAGGGCGAACTTGCATGTCGTCGGTTAAGCTGTTCACACCGGCCGCAACGATTTGATCGCCGGTATTTAGACCCGATTTTATTTCAATTAGATTCCCTTGCAAGGTGCCCAGTACTACTGAACGAGCTTCTACTTTTTTGGTGTTACTATTGAATACCCAAACCGTACTGCTTGATTTTCCTGTGCTGGTATCTTCATGGCGAAGTACGGCTTCAACAGGAATAACAACGTGCTTTTGCACACCCAAAAGTGAATTTAGGTTGATGTCGATATTGGCTGTCATACCTGGTAATAGCGTATGAGTTTTGTCTTCTTTTCGAATCAAATGCAGTGTGACTTCATAAGCCATTGTCGTTTCATTTGGCGTTGTATTGTGTTCTTTGTAAGCCGCATACAGCTCTTCATCTGGTGCAACGTCTACAATCACTTGAGGCATGTAGTCTGTTTGAGTGTTTTTTATGCTGACGACAAGACTTTCAGGCACTTGGAATTCAATATCAAGATTGTCGATATCCTGGATATGCATTAGAGCCTGAGTTGCGCTGACATATTGGAAATTCTCTGTTACAACAGACGAAATGACGCCACTAAACGGAGCGTAAACCTTAGTGTACTTAAGTTGGTTTTTTGCAGATTGCAGAGCATTATTTGCCTGATCCAATGTCGCTTTTGTTGAATCGTATTGGGATTTTGTTGTCGCGTTTTGCTTTAACATTGTCTGAATACGGTTAAATTGAACTTCAGCAAGGCGTTGGTTGGCTTCAGCAAGTTCTACTTGCAGGGTGAAGTCAGTAGGATCAAGAGCGGCGAGTAACTCTCCTTTTGTCACTCGCTGTCCTGCAACCACGTGAATGTTCTTTAACTGACCGCCAACACGAAACGCTAAATCAGCTTCTTTGCTGGCTTTTAGTTCTGCAGGAAATCGGCGAATGTTAATGGCATCTGTTGAGCTGATTGTAATGAGTTTGACTGGTCGGATGATTTCTTTCTCTACAGAGACTTCATTTTCATCTGATGAGCAGCCCGTTAGGAATAATGTAGCGGCGAGGGTGGCCCCGGCTATCATATTTATACGCTTTACGCGGTTCATTTATTACTCCGTAAGTATTTTGAAAATAATTAGATGAAAGTATTTTATATCTCTTGCTGCTGGATATGAATTTTTAAATATATATTAAAGATATTCCCTTTGTGACTATCTAATCTTTTTATGATCTTATTTCAAGCATAGTTGTTTTTTTATGTACGGCGTTTTATTGGTTACTGTGTTTTCTCTAGTTCCGCTAAGAACGTTTCTAGAATAAGGTTGGCACGAGCGCCTTTTCTGGTAATGGCAGAAAATTGAGTGATGTAATGGCATTCACTCGGTAGAAGCGCGCGCATTCGGCCATCACGAATCCAGTGCTCGGCCACATGGTCGGGTAAAAAACCAATGTAACGCCCCGTCAAGATGAGAAAAGCGATTCCCTCTCGGTCTGTCGCCGTCGCACTTGCGCTTAAAGGTTGGTGCTGACTTTTTATTTCTGGTGTTTGTGCGTAGGCAGGTAAAACGGCATCAAACTCTTTTAGTTTGGCTTTGGTTATTTTTTTGTCGCCTAAGGCAAATAAAGGATGAGTGTCACTGCAATAGAGCTTGGATTTTTCTTGATAAAGGTGGTGGTAATCTAATCCGCTTAAAATTTTCAGGTCTGGAACAATGCCAATTTGCAGTCCGCCATCTAACACCCCCCTTTCCACATCGTTTGGTGGAATCATACGAATGTTAATTGTGACTTGTGGCCCTTTGTCTTTTAGGCCGGCAAGCGCTCTTGTTATTCGAGTATGAGGCAAAGTGACTAAATTATCTGTTATGCCAATGTTGAATTCGCCTTTCAAATTCTGGTGGAGGGCATTGATATTAGTGCGAAAGTCTTCGATAGAAGACAGTAATTGTAGCGTAAAGTCATAAACCTGACTGCCTTCGTTTGTCAGAGAAAATCCAGATCGGCCTCGCTGACAAAGTCTAAATCCGAGACGCGTTTCCAAGTCAGATATCGCGATGCTAATAGCGGCTCGGCTAATGTTGAGCTCGACTTCTGCAGCGGAAAAACCACCACATTCCACGACGGTTCTAAAAATTCGCAAAATTCGAAGATCTGCGTCGCTTACCTGACTTTTAAACTTATTCATTGTTGACCCTAATAATAGACACAACGCAGGTTATGCCATTGTTCATGGTAGATTCGTTTAGTTAAGTAAAGGGTTAACTAAGCGTTAATAGATTCGACTTTTTATAATCTATTCCTCTTGGCATAGTAGTGTCAATGCACAGTATTCATAGCAACGAATGTTGATGAAAAGATTTGGCCTAACGACTTAACTTAATAAATAGGGAGCGCTCATGGAAATTATCGGACATTTGATCGACGGTAAACGGTCACAGCAAGCCGCACGCACTCAAGATGTGTTTAACCCAGCAACGGGAGAAGTATCGAAAAAAGTCGCTATTGCTTCAAAAGAAACCGTAGAAGAGGCGATTACGGTGGCGCAAGCGGCTTACCCTGAGTGGCGAAATACGCCGCCATTAAAGCGCGCTCGAATCATGTTTAACTATAAAGCGTTGTTGGAAAAGCATTCAGATAAAATTTGTGAATTGATTGGCGCTGAACATGGCAAAATTTGCCACGATGCGGCGGGCGAATTACAGCGAGGTATTGAAAACGTTGAATACGCGTGTGGTGCGCCAGAGCTATTAAAAGGTGAGTACAGCAAAAACGTTGGTCCGAATATTGATTCTTGGAGTGAGTTCCAGCCGCTTGGTGTGGTTGCCGGGATTACGCCATTTAATTTCCCTGCCATGGTGCCATTATGGATGTTTCCGATGGCAATCGTGTGCGGGAACACCTTCATCTTGAAACCGTCTGAACGCGACCCAAGCACCGCTTTGTTTATTGCTGAATTGTTGCATGAAGCAGGCTTACCAGCGGGTGTTTTTAATGTGGTAAATGGCGATAAAGTTGCTGTTGATACCTTATTAGAAGACAAACGCGTAAAAGCCGTAAGCTTTGTTGGTTCCACACCGATTGCGGAATATATTTACAGCAAAGCCAGCGCTAACGGTAAGCGTTGTCAGGCACTAGGTGGGGCGAAGAATCACGCGATTGTGATGCCAGATGCCGATATGGACAACGTAGTGAGTCAGTTGCTTGGCGCGGCCTTTGGTTCATCAGGCGAACGTTGTATGGCGTTGTCGGTTGCCGTTGCCGTTGGTAAGGCCGCTGGTGATGCCTTGATTAGTAAAATGGCTGAAGCCATGAAACCGCTAAAAGTAGGTGAATGCTCAGATAAAACCAATGATTTTGGCCCTGTCATTACCAAAGAACATAAAGAAAAAGTGGTTGGCTTTATTGATAGCGCGGAATCACAAGGCGCAACCATTGTCGTTGATGGTCGTCATCCACAAGTCGTAGGTTATGAAAAAGGTTTCTTTGTTGGTGCGACCCTAATCGATGGTGTAACCAAAGAGATGGAGAGTTATCAGCAAGAAATTTTCGGCCCAGTTCTGCAAGTGGTTCGTGTTGATACCATGGAAGAGGCGATGACGCTGATTAACGATCATGAATACGGTAACGGAACCTGTATTTTTACCCGTGATGGCGAAGCTGCGCGTTACTTCTCTGACCATATTGAAGTGGGTATGGTTGGGATCAATGTGCCTTTACCTGTGCCTGTGGCGTATCACAGTTTTGGCGGTTGGAAGCGTTCTTTGTTTGGCGATCTACATGCCTACGGACCAGATGCCGTGCGCTTTTACACAAAACGAAAAACCATTACACAGCGCTGGCCTTCGGCGGGTATTCGTGAAGGTAAGAGCTTTTCTTTTCCGTCTTAGTGTCGGACTGATCTATATGAATCCCAGGCAGCTCTATCAAAACTGATAGTGCTGTTTTTATTGGTCGCTTATCGCATGATGAGCGGCCATTTTTTTATGATGACCTGAAGTAAGATTCAGCTCGCTTTATATAAGCAGGAAGTTATGGTTTCTTTTGATCTAATTTAGCGGAATGCTATGATGTTTTTTTAAACCGTCTGGGTGTTGTATGAACTCCAAGCAATGTGGCCTAAATACGATGAAATGGTTCTTGCTTTTAGCGACTGTTTTTTTAGCAGGTTGTATGGCGTCACCCGCTATGTTGACTGGCGTAGAGAATGACAAACTGAACATTGAAGTTGATAAAAATACGGCGTATCTATCGGGCATATTAAACAGTAATTTGGTTAGTCAGTTAAGTGATTTCATCAAGCAAAACCCCAATGTAACGGACTTGGTTTTAGTCGATGTTCCTGGGTCTGTGGATCAACACGCTACGATGGAGGGCGCGCGTTTGATTCGTCGTTTAGGCTTGAATACTCACATAGCACAGACCGGTTATGTGCTTTCCGGTGGTGTTGATCTATTCTTAGGTGGCGTGGAAAGAACCATTGGAGCCGGAGCTGGTGTGGGCGTGCATGCTTGGTCTGATGGCTCAAGAATGAAAGCGGCGAACGTCAATGTTGCCGATTCGATACACGCAGTGTATGTTAATTTTTATCTAGAAATGGGGGTGCCAGAGCGCTTTTATTGGTTCTCACTTGATGCGGCACCCGCCGATAGAGTGTATTTTTTATCACCCGAAGAAACGTATGATTATCAGCTTGCCACACAATAAAATTGAAAACCTAGTCGTTTAAAAACGAACATGTCCACAGGGAGGGATTATGGAACAAATAGAACTATTTACCATAGAAAGCCCTTGTCGAGGTGTGTGTGAGAACAGTAAAAAAGGCTTTTGCAAAGGATGTTTGCGCAGTCGAGATGAGCGCTTTCATTGGTTTTCGTTATCCAATGAAGCGCGCCATCAAGTATTAGATTTGTGCAAACACCGTCGAGTACGCTTACTTAAGGCCCGTCAAGAAAGATTAGACGCCGCGTCTGCCAAGGCATTACCTTATGGTATGGAAGATGAACTTATCGCGGACCTGTTTGAATAGAACGACGACTGCGCTCCCCAATACTTTGTTAAAAACAGACTCAAAATACTCATTTATAACCCATAAACTCCGTTTTTTTCGTCTGTTTTTGCCTCGTCTTGGATTCGCTCGTGACGTCGTAAAGAAAGACTAATCTTCAAAAATGGCGTCTAAGGCTTCTGACAAACGTTCAACACCAATGACCTTCATGCCTTCAATCGGTTTTTTCGGACAGTTAGCTTTTGGCACGACGGCTCTGGTGAATCCATGTTTGGCCGCTTCACTAATACGTTCTTGCCCTGATGGAACAGGGCGAATTTCACCAGATAAGCCGACTTCGCCCATCACGACTAAGTCATGGGGTAAAACTCGATCGCGGAAGCTAGAAACAACAGCCGCAATGGCCGCGAGATCAGCGCTGGTTTCCAACACTTTAACCCCACCCACCACGTTCAAATACACATCTTGATCAGACGTTAATAAACCGCCGTGTTTGTGTAATACCGCTAACAGCATAGCGAGTCTATTATGATCAAACCCGACCGTGACGCGTCTTGGATTGCCAAGTGGCGAATCGTCTACCAAGGCTTGTAGCTCTACTAATAAAGGTCGGGTGCCTTCCCATACCACCACCACTAGGCTGCCAGCCGCAGGATGATTGCTGCGGTTTAGGAAAATAGAGCTGGGATTCTTAACTTCTTTTAAGCCATTTTCAAGCATGGCAAAAACGCCAAGTTCATTGACGGCGCCAAAGCGGTTCTTCATGCCGCGCAATGTACGAAAGCGGGAGTCTTCTGAACCTTCTAATAACACCGAACAGTCGACCATGTGTTCAAGGACTTTCGGTCCAGCAAGAGTACCGTCTTTGGTAACGTGACCAACGAGTAACACCGCCGTTTGCGTTTGTTTTGCAAAACGCGTTAAGACCGCGGCACTTTCTCTTACTTGTGACACGCTGCCAGGAGCGGATTCAACGCCATCCAGATGCATGACCTGAATGGAGTCAATGACCATGACTTTAGGCTTGACCTGTTGAGCGATGGTTAAAATGGCGTCCACATTGGTTTCGGACAGCATCTTAAGATTTTGTGTTGGCAAGCCAAGCCGTTGGGCGCGCATGGCGACTTGCTGCAAGGATTCCTCACCCGTCACATACAAGGCGCTTTGTTGTTGTGCGAGCCAGCACATGGTTTGCAATAATAGGGTGCTTTTACCGGCGCCGGGCGATCCACCAATTAACACCACACCGCCAGGTACTAAACCGCCACCTAATACTCGGTCAAATTCGTTAGCACCAGAGCTGAATCGGGGTACATCGCCTAAATCGATATCGGATAAATTTTGGATACCAGTGACGGCGCCAGCATAGCCTTGGTAGCGTGGATCTTGGCTCGCGGAGACGCGCGCAGAGGTTTTTCCAGAGGTAAGTCGAATTTCAGATAGGGAGTTCCACGCATTGCAGGCTTGGCATTGTCCTTGCCATTTTGCGTAGTCAACTCCGCATTCGTTGCATACAAAAGCGGTTTTTGCTTTGGCCATGAGAGTCTCTTTGTATCATCGGAAGGAGCGGAGCAGCAGCTCCCCGTCATTAAGTTGCGATAACGTCCATGTTATCACAAGGTTGTGATTACTTTTTGTGCCAATTAACAGAGTAAAGGTCGGTACGACGGTCTTTCAAATTGTTAACGGAACCTTCGCTACGCGTCAATTTTAACTTATCTAGATCAAGATCTGCGAACATGATCATCTCTGTATTGGGTGTCGTTTCGGCCATGACCGCATCGTGCGGATAAGAGAAATCAGACGGTGAAAAGACAGAACTTTGTGAATATTGAATGTCCAAGTTTTCAACTTGTGGAAGGTTGCCACAGCTGCCACAAATCACCACATAACATTCGTTTTCAATCGCACGGGCTTGGGCGCAATGGCGCACACGTAAGTAACCATTTTTTGTGTCAGTCCAGAAAGGAACGAAGAGAATATCCATGTCTTGTTGGGCAAGTAAACGCCCAAGCTCAGGGAATTCAACGTCATAGCAGATCAAGATACCAACGCGTCCTGCGTCGGTGTCAAAGACGCGCAGTTCATTGCCACCTTGGATGATCCAATCACGGCGCTCATGCGGTGTGATGTGGATTTTTTTCTGCTCTTCTACCGTACCGTCGCGGCGACATAAATAGCTGACGTTATAAAGAATGTCGTCTTCCATCAGAGGCATCGAGCCGGTGATGACGTTGATGTTGTAACTCACAGCGAGTTGGGACATTTCATTTTTGAAGCGTTCAGTAAAGCTGGCCAAAAAGCGAATGGCTTCGGTTTGGTTGCTTTGGTCTGGGCTCAAGCCGATAAGCGGTGCGTTAAAAAATTCGGGGAATAATACAAAGTCGCTTTTGTAATCGGATACCGCATCGATAAAGTATTCAACTTGTGTCAACAACTCGTCCACACTGGCGACTTCTCGCATTTGCCATTGAATAGCGCCAATACGAACTTGTGTTTTACGCGTACGAATAACGCTGGTTTCTGGTGCGTAAAAAATATTCTTCCACTCTAAAAGCGTCGCATAGCCTTGTGATTTTTCATCTTCTGGCAAGTAACGTTTTAGCAATCGAGTAACTTGGAAATCGTTCGAAAGTTGGAATGATAAAATAGGGTCGTAGATCTTTTTTTCACGCACCGATTCTAGATATTCGGCTGGCGATAAATTGTGTGCATGCTGGTGATAATTGGGAATTCGCCCGCCCGCTAAAATGGCACGAAGGTTGTGTTGACGGCACAACTCTTTGCGCGCTTCATAAAGTCGTCGGCCCAAACGATAACCGCGATATTCTGGCGAAATAAGCACATCCAGACCATACATAGCATCGCCTTCAGGATCATTCAGAATGTTTTCTTTCTGATCAACTAGGTCGTCATAGGTATGCGGATTACTGAAACGTTGATAATTCGCCTGAACGGACAGGGCGATACCGACAATGTTACCGTGATCTTCTAGGCAAATTTGCCCTTCAGGAAAATCTTTTATCAGCTGGTGTATGGTGTGTTTAGGCCAAGAACCACCAATGTCATGGTAGACCTTGTCCATCAGTGTTTTTACTGGCTCGTAATCATTATTGGTTAAATTCCGAATTTTTAAATGTAAGTCTTCTAGCATGATGTCCTCTGCTGTGTTGTCTGCCTGCCATTGTATTGAGTACTCTTATTTCCAGTATCGATTTCGCAGTGCAGTGGTGTCTTTATATGACAGGATAATACCGCTTCTTTACGTGATGAGGGCGTTAATTTTTATTTAAATAGAGGAAAAAAGAAAACCCCCGCCGAAGCGAGGGTTTTTGGATTATAAAAGAGTCTTTACGATAATGTTGGGATTATGACTTACTGAATTCTGGGTACGCTTCCATACCACATTCAGAAAGGTCAACGCCTTCGTATTCTTCTTCTTCCGTCACTCGAACACCCATGATGGCTTTGATGATCAGCCAAACCACTAGGCTAGAGACGAATACCCAAACGAAGATAGTCAATGCACCGGCGATTTGTCCGCCGAATGTTGTACCGTCGTTTGTAAGAGGTACTGCTAGTAAGCCCCAAAGACCAACGACACCGTGAACAGAGATCGCGCCCACTGGATCATCAATTTTAAGTTTGTCTAGCGTCAGGATAGACACAACCACAATCACACCGCCGACTAGACCTATTAGCGTTGCTCCAAGAGCAGAAGGTGTATCAGGACCTGCTGTGATAGCAACCAGACCAGCCAATGCGCCGTTTAGAAGCATGGTTAGATCGGCTTTACCGAATAAGATACGAGCTAGAATAAGTGCGCCGATTGCGCCGCCTGCTGCCGCTGCGTTGGTATTCAAGAACACCATCGCCACAGAGTTAGCACTTGCGATATCACCAAGCTTCAGAACAGAACCACCGTTGAAGCCAAACCAGCCCATCCAAAGGATGAAAGTACCCAGTGTCGCAAGCGGTAAGTTAGCACCAGGAATGGCACGAACTTCACCGTTAGGACCGTATTTGCCTTTACGAGCACCAAGCACCAATACACCAGCCAATGCGGCAGAGGCACCCGCCATGTGAACAATACCGGAACCTGCAAAGTCAGTGAAACCTAGGTCTCCAAGGCTATACATGCCGAATACAGAACCGCCGCCCCACGTCCAGTTACCTTCCATTGGGTAGATGAACGCCGTCATTACCACTGCAAAGATAAGGAAAGACCAAAGCTTCATACGCTCAGCAACGGCACCAGAGACAATAGACATTGCCGTTGCAACGAATACCACTTGGAAGAAGAAATCTGAAGCGCCAGAATAAATCGAACCGCCTTCGAAGCCACCTTCACGGCCAGAAAAATCCGTTAGAGTAGAAGCAACGTCTACATCTTGAATACCCGTTAGAAACAGCTCACCACCGTACATGACGGAGTAACCGCAAACGAGATACATGATGCAAGAGATGGCAAATAATGCCACGTTCTTAGTTAAAATCTCAGTGGTGTTTTTAGCACGTACTAGACCTGCTTCCAACATGGCAAATCCCGCTGCCATCCACATAACCAGTGCGCCGCACACCAAGAAGTAAAAGGTGTCCATGGCATATTGTAAGTGAAAAATTTGATCTTGCATGTTTCGCCCCCCTAAAGGCTTGTAAGATTTGAGCAGTGATTAAACCGCTTCAACCCCAGTCTCTCCGGTACGAATACGAACCGCTTGTTCAAGGTTAACGATAAAGATCTTACCGTCGCCGATTTTGCCAGTGTTCGCTGCGCCAGTGATGGCCTCAACGACTTGGTCTGTCATGTCGTCTGCAATCGCTAGCTCGATTTTTACCTTAGGTAAAAAGTCCACTACATATTCAGCGCCGCGGTATAGTTCTGTGTGGCCTTTTTGACGTCCGAAACCTTTTACTTCTGTTACGGTGATACCTTGAACACCGATCTCAGAAAGTGCTTCTCGAACATCATCGAGTTTAAATGGCTTGATGATGGCAGTTATAAGCTTCATACCCACTGTCTCCTTTAAAAGTCAGTTTTATTGTCGTATCGCAGGTAGTTAGCTTTATTCAATATGCGTGCCACATCCTTAAAAGCCTTTGCTATACGGGGTTTGTAAGGATTTTGTCTATTTTTTGAAATTAAAAAGAGTCGCGGTTGGCTTTATTTAGTGCGGCATATTGGGGTGTCTTTATAGTGCGTTGCGTTAACTTGGTGCGGTTGATCTATCAAAGAAGGGGGTGATCTACCAGTAAGCGCCTTACCTTGTTGCTTTTGATCAGAAAAAAAACACACAGTGGCGCGTTTTATGTGTGCCTTATTTAGGGGGAGTGCTTTAATAAAGGCCGCTGAGTGGTGATTTCACGCACAGAAAAGAGGCGTCTTGCCTGTGCGATAGACTGATTTTTTATGCTCAGGAGAACGTCCTTATTAAAGATGCACGATAGATGACTTGTTTGCACCTTCCTTAGGCTTCTATACTAATAGGCATTGTAAATGTTAAAAACGGGAATGACATGATAGATCAATTTATAAAACAATTGGGTACCGGATTAGAGCAAGCCGCAGAGACGATTGGTAAGCTACCTAAAGCAGAAATTCAGGCGCAACTACACGAAGTTGCCCGAAATACATTAAGCAAAATGGATTTGGTCACACGAGAAGAGTTCGAAGTACAGGCGGCTATGTTGGCAAAATATCGTGAAAAATTGGCCATATTAGAAGCGCGCTTAAATGAACTGGAAAAGTAGCGTATAAAAAAGGCGCTCATAAGGGTAGATGAGCGCCTATCAAAAGACAGAAAGCGAGTAGCTATTCACTTCCAGCCTTGTTGCCAGTTGTCTGACGACTTCAGTACTTGCCAAGGTGTGGTATGTTGGTTCTTGTTTATCACGGCTTCAAGAACGCACTCTATAACCGTTTCTTCTTCGTCCCGAATGAGTTTGGTGACGATAAAATGCTTTTCTTTGTATTGTGGTGACGTTGATGTCCATTTAGACAAAAGTAATTTATTTGGGTTTATTTGATGCATGTGGAATTTGTAATCTCGTAAACGTAGACAAACAAAGATACGAAAGAAGTGAAGAGCCGGATTGCTTTTCACGATAAAAAGAACATTTTAAAATAGGATCAAGGAGTGATCATGAGTTTAGCAACCATTTACAGTCGTGCCCGAGTGGGTGTGGCGTCCCCTTTAGTCACAGTCGAAACCCATATATCGAACGGTTTACCTTCTTTAAATATTGTCGGATTGCCAGAAGCGGCGGTTCGAGAAGCAAAAGATCGTGTGCGTAGCGCGATTATTAATAGCCATTTCGAATTTCCCACCAGAAGAGTCACCATTAACCTTGCCCCTGCGGACTTACCCAAAGAAGGCGGTCGTTATGATTTAGCGATTGCGATCAGTGTGCTGGTCGCTTCAGGTCAATTAGGTGAAGTGAATCTTCAAGATATTGAATTTATTGGTGAGTTGGCGTTATCGGGTGATATTCGTGGCGTGCCTGGTTTATTGCCGTCGGCGATTGCTTGTCATCAGGCTAATCGACAACTGATTCTTCCAGAAGACAATCAACAAGAAGCGGCTTTGGTTGAAAGTGATGCGGTGTTTGCAAAACACCTTACTCAAGTCACCGCGCACCTTCTAAAGCTGAGTAAGCTGCCGACCTGTGTTTCTAAACCGACGGCGCCGTTACCCTTGGACCACAAAGACATGCGTGATGTGAAAGGCCAATACCAAGCGCGACGAGCCTTGGAAGTCGCAGCGGCCGGTGGTCATAACCTCCTTTTTATTGGTCCGGCTGGCACCGGAAAAACCATGTTGGCATCGCGTTTGCCCAGTATTATGCCGGCGATGACCGAAGCTGAAGCGCTCGCGGTGGCGTCGGTTCAATCGGTCGCAGGGCGAAAGATGGGACTGGATTGGCATTGGTCAGAACGTCCATTTCGATCTCCGCACCATACTTGTTCCGCGGCGGCTCTTGTTGGAGGCGGTTCCATTCCTAAATGACACATCCATTGACGATTTGTGATAATAGGCATGCATAGAGCTATTTATACATCGAATTAGTGTATTGGAGTACATTAAATCTGTGTGATAGCTTTGGATTTACATCAAACTGCGCACATGGATTATGGAAGTATATGTCTGTACGAAAGATTCCAAAAAATTACCGTAACTTAACGGGTATTGCAGCGACTAAAAAGTCAGAAGCCGGCTTTTTTGAGTCTACGTTAGAGCGTGATTTTTTATCCCTTCTTGAGTTTGATCCTGATGTACTGAGTTTTGATGTTCAACCAGTAAAAGTTGATTTTCAAAGTGCAGAAGGCAAAAGTCGATCATATACACCTGATGTGCTGGTGGAGTATCGCCATGGCACTTCTATTTTTCCTTCAGTCAATAATATTCTCTTTGAAGTAAAATATCGAAATGACATCAAGAAAAATTGGGACATCTTGAAGCCTAAATTTAAGGCTGCTATTCGTCATGCCAATCAGAATGGTATGCGTTTTAAAGTCGTTACTGAAAAGGAGATACGTACCTCTTATCTTGAGAATATACGTTTTCTTCTTCCTTATATGCATTTAGAGCAAGATGAACAACATTCAGAGCTGCTTATTGATACTGTGCAAAAGTTGCCGAACTGTTCAATTGAAGAGTTGATTCGATCTGTTTTCTTCGATAAATGGAAACAGGCGGAATTAATAACGGTGCTTTGGACTTTGATTGCAACGAGGCAAATAAGGACAGATCTTTCAATACCTCTTACTATGTCAGCTACTGTTTGGATGGAGGTCTAGTTGATATGGTTAAAAAAAGTACCGCTATAACGCTGAGCCAAGGAAGTAATATATTTCATGAGGGAATGCCTTACTTAATTTTGCAGGTAATCGATTTATCTCACGTTCTTTCTGAGAATGCGTTGACTGGAGAAATTAAGAAACTTCGAACTTCTGAAATTGAGCTAGAAGCACCTCATATTAAAGTAACAGGCCCAGTACTCGATACGATTCAGGATAAAGCTTGGGATATAGCAAAACAGCGCTTAAAAATTATTCGTCCATTGATTGGGCTTCGAGGTAGAACGGCTGACAATGTAAGAAAAGCGGCTACTGAGCATGGGTACCACATAAATACTTTGTACAAATGGATACGTGACTACGAAAGCTCAGAACAAATAACAAGCTTGATGCCTAAGACACAGAATAAGAATCGTGGTGTGTTAAAACTGGACCCTCAGTTGGAAGCCATTATAGCGGCCACTATCGAAGAAGAGTATCTAACAAAACAACGAAAATCAGTTCCTCACGTTTACTCTGAGATTAAGCGGCAGTGTAGAAATGCAGGTCTAACCACTCCTCATATCAACACGATTAGAAACCGTATTGATCAAATTGATAGAAAATTAAAAGTTATTCGTCGTGAGAGCCCCCAAAAAGCTCATCGAGAATTTCATGTTAATGCTGGTGCCTTTCCCCATGCAGATACACCTCTGTCAGTTATTCAAATTGACCATACACCACTAGATATCATTGTGGTTGATGAAGACTATCGATTACCTTTAACGAAGCCTTGGATTACTCTGGCGATAGATGTTTATAGCCGTATGGTTGCTGGTTTCTATATTTCATTCGATACACCTTCTGCTGCAAGTGTTGGTAGTTGTCTTGCTCACAGTATTTTACCGAAAGACACTTGGTTAGCTGAGCATGATATTGATGCTGAGTGGCCATGTTGGGGGCTACCAAGAACGGTACATGCTGATAATGCTAAAGAGTTTCGAGGAAAAATGATCACAAAGGCTTGTGATCTCTATGGCATTAATATGGAGTGGCGCCCAGTTGCAAGACCACACTTTGGTGGGCATATAGAGCGACTACTTGGCACGTTCGCTAAGAAAATTCATAACCTCCCTGGAACAACATTTTCAAATACAAGAGAAAGAGAAGGTTATGACTCAAGTAAAGAGTCGGTCTTTACTTTGAAGGAGTTTGAATCGTGGTTTGCAAATCAAGTTCAGGCGTATCATCACGATATTCATTCTGAGATCAATTGCACACCGCTTTCAAAGTATGAAGAAGGGATCTTTGGTAGCAAACGCCACAAGGGCTCTGGTTTACCTCCAAGAGTGAAAGATGAGTTCACCTTAAGGCTCAACTTCCTTCCTTACTACGAAAGAACAGTTCAGTCCTATGGTATTGAGCTTGATAAGGTCTTCTATTTTAGCGATGTCATACGTGTATGGGTTCATACCACCGTCGATAATAAGAGCAAGCAAAAAAGAAAATTTATTATTCGTCGAGATCCACGCGATATTAGTGCTATTTGGTTTTTTGATCCCCAGCTGGAAACATACTTTGAGATACCGTATCGAAATAATTCATTTCCTGCTGTCAGTCTGTGGGAGCTGAGAGCGGCAGATAAGCATTTAAAAGAACAAGGAATGGCAACTATCAACGAAGATGTTATTTTTTCTTCAATTGAAAGAATGAGAAGCATTGAGAAAGACGCGACGGAGAAAACCAAGAAAGCTCGAAGAGCCCAAGCAAGACGTAAGGATAACGTGAATAAAGCCGTTAAGGCCACTAAACCTATTGAAAGTGATGTGCCTAAAGCCATACACCAGAAAGAACCAGATGTTATTTTTGAAGAGATAGAAGATGACATTATCCTGCCATTTGACGAGATTGATGAGGTTGCAGGATATGAGTGAACCGACAATAGATTTATATCCTCACCTTGGTCCCTCAGCGAAAGACTATGTCGAGCTTGGAAATGATATCCGAATAGGTTGGATCCGTTCACCTCGCTGGATTGGATATCCGAAAGCCAAAGATATTCTGAATAAGTTAGATGATTTACTGATTTATCCAAAGCGCCATCGGATGCCTAACTTATTAATTGTTGGCGACAGCAACTCTGGTAAAACCATGATCGCTGATCGTTTTTCTAGCATGCATAAAGCTTATGAAAAAGACAACAATGAAGGCATTGTTATCCCTGTATTATCTATTCAAGCGCCACCAGTACCAAGTGAGTCTCGGTTATATAGCAATATACTAGATAAAATATTTGCACCTTATCGTCCTTCTGATTCTGCAGAAAAGAAACATCATCAAGTAGTTCATTTGGTTCGAGCATGTAATGTTCAGATGCTTCTGATCGATGAAATACACTCGATATTAGCCGGTAACCTAGAAAAGCAGCGAGTATTTCTTAGTGTATTAAGGAACCTAGGTAATGAGCTCAAAATTCCTATTGTCGGACTTGGGACAAAGGATGCGCTACGAGCGTTGAAAACAGACCCGCAGCTTGATAACCGCTTTAAACCTATCTTATTAGCGAAGTGGGAATACACCACAGATTATAGACGCTTGATTGCCAGCTTTGAGTCAGTTCTGCCTCTTAAGAAAGCTTCTAATTTGTCAAGTAAGGCGATTGCAATGAAGCTTTTAAGTATGACTGAGGGGCTATTAGGTGAACTATCGGAATTACTGTCTGAAGCAGCAATTGAGGCCATCGTTACAGGTAAGGAATGCATAGACCTTGAATTACTTAGCCGATTAGATTGGTTAGCGCCTACTGCCCGTCGCAGTCAAAGGTTGTAAAAATGAAATCTCATGTTTGGCCATGTCACCCACGCCCTTTACAGGATGAATTGCTTTCATCCTGGTTAACTCGTGCAGCAATGGCTAATGATCAAAAGATCTCAGCTATTATTCAAATAGCGGCAGGTAAACGAACTAAAGTAGCTCAAAAGTATATAGATGGCTCTTTGCCTATATCATTTCTAAAAGGTTTTTCTAATTGCTTAGCTGTGCCTGAAAGTAGCCTGATGAATATGACTTTAGACAGTTATGCTGGGATTATATACGAGCGATCCACGTTGAGATCCAAAAGGCGTGGCGGCATTTTGAATGCTGGGGAAACTCGACGCCACCTTTTCTTCCAACAATATTGTCCTGCATGTCTAAGGGAGGGTACTCCTTATTATAGAAAAATATGGAGACTATCTTGTATGACGGTATGCCCTATCCATAAGTGTAAGTTGTTCGATCGTTGTTCGGGGTGTGGTCATCCAGTATTGGTGATGGCAAACGACGCTAAGAGTAATTATTTACCATACTCTGGTAACTTTACAGATTGCTCTTTCTGTGGATCTGATTTGAAGGCCGCAGTACCTGAAGTTGCCGATAGTTCTATTGTTGCTGAAACAGCTTGGTATCTATTAATTCTCAATAGCGGTTTTGTTCGACTACACCATGACGGAAGATGGACTTACTCTTTTGTCTTTTTTGCTTTACTCAGGCTTATGATGATGTTGGTAGTTGTTAAGAGCCTAAAAACAGGAAACGTTGAATCATACTATACAGATCCAGACTCCTATGAAGTTTCAAGCAGGTATGCCGCGTTGAAAGTTCTATGCGGTGCTTTTTATCAATGGCCACATCGCTTCTTGAGCTTATGTGAGCATTGGGGCGTTCGTTACTACCAAATAGAGACAATACAAAAAGTCTTGAATTATGTTCCATTTATTCTTGAATCCGATGTTAAGTCGCAACTTTATAGGCCAAATATAGGTCCTACAGCAGAAAGTGTTTTAGCTGCGATTGACGTGATGGAAAAGAGGGGACTAATAATAAATATTACAACGTTAAACCAGTTTATGGGTTTTTCAGACTCATCGTTAATTAAAGAAATTTTTAAAAAAGAGAGGTTTAAATGAATCCGGACAGTAGAAATATTAATGATAGTTATGATTTTAAGCTTGATGAAGAATTTAATTATTTGATTGATGATGTAGACGGCTACTCTAGAGAATACCTAGTAGAAATGGTAAAAAAATATATGGCTGTACAGTTAAAAGTTGGATACTTTAAAAAAGAGCTTAGCAATGAAATACATTGCTTATCAATTTATATGAAGACTCGAGAGCTAATGCCCAATGGTAAAGTAGAAAACTCACTTCTAGAAAATATAAATCATCTCACAACGATAGTGAAATTTTTTGTTGATCAAATAAATACTGATAAAATTGCCATGGGTAAGTTAGCAATTGACGACCCTGGAGCCTATGCGAAAATGTTGGCATATAGAATGAAATATGTACATCCAATGTACCCTTTAGGCGATTATGTAAAAAATGAACTTGTAAACTCTATATCCGAAGAAAAAACTGGCTTCAATAATGATCATAAATATTGGCATTATGCCCTAGAGTCTAAAGTGTTGGAGGATAAATCTAATAGAGTAAGTGTACCTTTTGGTGGAGTTAAAGGGTAAAGGCCAGACGCTCTCCTCACCCTTTATGTTAAAAAAGTAATAATCAGACAATATCATTTTTGTATAGATTTGATACACCTTCAATACTAATCTTATCTAGGAACCAATAAAAATTATTTTTTGCTCTAGTTATAGCTACATATCCAAGACAATACGCTTCATCACTTTGGATCATCTTAAAGGGGGTTCCTACATCTGCCCAATTATATATTGCATTCTTAAGTGGGTTTTCATCTGGGATGACTATATCGCCAAGTAGAAATACTGACTTTGATTCCAATCCTTTACTTCGATGGATTGTAAGGCATTTTATTTTTTTGTTAAGTGTGTGTTTTTTTAAAAGATTATCCCATTCTTTATGGCCAGTTCCTTTTCCTTCTGGTCCTGTTATATATCGATTTTTAGCTGAAATTATATATATTGGTGATAGCTCTGTTGGATTTGTAGATACTATTTCATCTTCTAATTTTTCAGATAATCTATCGTAATCAATAATTGTTTTTTTATTGTTTTTTGGATCCGGTACCGGTCTGAATAGTTCAAATAATGATTGCATTGAGTTTGCGTCTGGGTGTTTCGGTATTAGTTGTTCTTTGCTACCTAAAAAACTAATGCATTTCTGACTTTTGGATATTATTTTTTTAGCGCTTCTATAGTTGCTATTAAGTGGTAGTTTTATAAAGTCATGGTGAGTCTTGAATTTTAAATCTGGTTTACTTATGAATAACTTAGAGGATCCTCTCCAAGAATAAATAGCTTGGTTTTTATCACCTACAAACATTAAAGTACCACGTCCAGTAAGTTTGTAGTAGATACTCTTTAAGTTAATCAAGAAATTTGCTATGACTGGAGAAATGTCTTGAAATTCGTCAATTAGTATATGCTCACACCAAATCAAATCAGCTTCCAATGCGCCTTCTAGTGAGGTTTTATTTTGACCGAATTCATAAAATATATAATCAAAGGTTGTAAGGTTATTTTCAGATAATGTTTTTTTAAGAGATGAGTAATACAGTTTAGCCGATTTCAAAAACATCTCATCGAATTTTGTTATTTCACCAAAAAAATGTTTAAGATTATTTTCATCAATATCTTCAATATTGCACCCAACAGAATGAATGAATGATGAAAGCTGGTTTAGGTGGTGGTAAATGGGAGAGAAATTTTTACTACTTGGTGAAGTATTTACAATTTCACCTACACATTTATAAGCAAAGTTTGGAGGAGATAATGTATCGCCTTTATTGTTTTTAATCTGACTATTTTCATGAAAAAGAATCCTGTTGATGTCTGCCAAATCATGAATCCAGATATAGTTTATTGAACTATAATGATAAAGAAACTTCCGTCTTTGATACATGATGCTACTAATTTTTTTATTTTTGTTTTTTATGCTTTTCTTATCGTCATAGTTTTTAGGATGATTGCTGGCAAACACATATGTATTTGTTTCTGGGAAATAAAAATGATAGTTTATGTTTGTTTCTTTAATTAAAACAGATCCATTCTCTCTATAACTATTTAAGTTGCTAGAATAATAGCTGTCCTCATTTTCTTGTATCCAATCATTTATAGATAAACTTGATATTTCATCTTCATGTTGAGATGAATATTCTTTATTGTCAGGGTATTTATCATTTTTTTCATTGTATTGATTAAAAGATATTATATATAGTTGGTCTATTAAGTTTTTAAAATTACTATTGCTATCACTGTAGAGTGTTTTGTAGGATTCATTAAGATACTTAGATAAAGGTTCGATACTGTCATCTATGCCATATTTTTTAATTAATTGTTGTGTTGACATGTTTTCTAAGTCTTCTAGATCGGCAGGGTTTCCTTCATCATCTTCGAATTTTGGAGTTTTTTCTCCAAATATTATTTTTTTACCATCACCAAATTTATGATGGGCGTGATAAGCAAGAGAGTGGAAAGTTCTTACAACTTTTTTTGCTCTTTCCTCATCAATATAGTTAGGTATACGAGTAAGGTTGTTGAGGACTTTTACTAATTTTTTTATAAAGTCTAATCTTGATTCAACTGTGAAGGTAGTGACTGTTAGTTTTTTTAGTTCGACTCCTTTCACTATATGTAATAAAGCAATTCTACATACTAACGTTGTAGACTTTCCTGAGCCGGCTCCAGCGCCGACGCACACAGCTGGGTCCTCACTAAATAATACTTTTTGTTGCTCTTCATTTAGTTCAATACCAATATTTTTCAATCTTTCAAGAAAGTCGGTCTGAATTTCATTGGAAAAACTAATCTTTTCCTTCTGAGTGATGGCTGTATTTATGAGAGTTTTGTTTGGGTGTCGAATATTATGCTCAGAGCATAAGTCAGAAAGATAGTCTTGATTGTTGGTAATCTGATTTTCAAGCTGTTTTATTTTTTTCTCGTTTATTTCATTTTGTATTATTAGGTCTTTATTTGTTTTTTTATACTCTATATTTTCAAGTGCTAGTTTTTGTTTTTTTAATTTTAAATCTTTAAGTTCTTCTTTGATGATTTCTTTTTCTGATTTATAACCAAACATTAGTTTTCATTTCCTTCTAATTCTAATTTTTAACTTTGTACAAGACTAGCCTTTTGAAGTTTTCAGTATAGTCTTCAATGCATTTCACCTTCTCATTAGAAGGGTGCTTACATGTTTTGCTTGTTATATGATGAGGTATTGGTACTTGTGTATCATTTTTTGACTTCCAGACCCCATTGTTTTCAGAGCACTTTAAAAAAAGAGTCTTGAGCGCGTTTTTCATTAAGTAGTTATTACTCTTAGATATCAAAATAAGTGTTGATATATCGTCTAATTCAACCCACCCACCTTTGTCTTTTTTATATTCAATTCTGCGCTCTACCTCAACCAAATATACTTGAGTTTCTTTAAAGCTAAACTCTACAGAAATTGCACGCCTAAGGTGTTCTTTTGAACATTGCTTATCCGTGTATCTCCATGTTCTTTGACGGTTTTTTTCTGTATATGATGCCGGAAAATAAGAATATAGTGGATTATTGCCAAGATGCCCGTTTATTGAAATTAATCGCAGATTGGTAACATCAGGGTCACTCTCTAAATGACGGATTACATCTCTGAAAAGTTTCAAACGATTTATTTTTTTAGGAAAGACGAATCTCTCTTTACCCTCTATATCTGGAGATAAATCAACCTTTGATCCACTGCCACCAGATGTATGCTCTCCGGTATTACCTGATACAGCTTCTATGAATTTTATATGACCTTTAGCACTGGAAAAGGGTTCTAGGTTTTCCGGGTTATAGCATCGCTCTACAGATATATTAGCTAGCCCTGATAGATTTGTTGTTAGTGCGTTGTCTAGTTCTATGTCGAGCTCTCCCAAGTCTAGCGCTGGCTCATCTTGTGGCGTCAATCGGAAGTTTTCAGCAGAGGATATTCTAGGTGGTGCATACGTTGACTTACCTTCAGATCCAGCTTGTAAAATATTTGAGCTTGGGTTTTCGACTTTACCTGGGTTGTCTCTATAGTAGTCTAATGAGTCGAATGGAAATTCTGATGAACAGCTGAGTATTTCATAAACAATAAAGTTTTCAGGAATGAATTTCCCTCTAACTACTAGGTTCGTTTTACTTAAGAAAGGAAATCGTGTCTTAGGTGTTTTTTTCCAGTTATTTGTTTCTTGAAGAGCTAAGCTGTCACTGATCATTAATGCTGCTTTCTGAGCCCATTCATTAAAAGCTATTCTGGCTATTGTGGGAGCTGAAATGTCTTTTACTTTTGGGCGTAGCTGAATCACAGCTTCTCTTTCTGAGCGTAGGTATGTGTTCTGTGGATAAAATAAAGTGTCAAGGTGAAGGCCAAACTGAAAGAGCTGACTGAAGGCCCAAGCGTTCATCTGGAAATATGCCTGTATTAAAACCACATGGGGAAAAATATATTTTCGACCATTATGTTCAACCACTTCAGCGGATGTTTTCGTACATCGCTGATGGTATGGGTGGTGGCTTGTAGGTATGAAATAGCTGGAAAATGGAGCACCTTGTTCAGATAAATCCTTCTCACCACATAAAATAGGGTATGAAGTATCATCTGAAATTAATACATTGTTTAAGTGCAACTCTTTGTAGTTAGGTGTTAAATATAATTGCTCGTTTTTCCAGATTTGCCCAATGCGAAGAATCAGTAGGTATGTGATAGGCACTTCTACTGATGTTTGATTTTCATGATCTGATATAGACTTGCTATTAAACTCTTTACTGAGTGGATGAAGCGTTAGCCCTGTTGCAACCTTTGATAGCCAGACTTCGATCACAGGTTGACTTCTTTTCCTTCCTTGTTTGTCGTTGTAGTTGATGTAGCCGAAAAAATCGATTCGCCATAGGGTGTCGTCCGTTGGCGTAATCTTTTCTATTATCATATATTTCGCTTCCTTGAATTTCTACTGGCTATGTCGATAGCTTAAACTGATGTCTTATTTACAATTTATAACATCGTATTAGTGTAATGAAGGGTTGTCTACTATTTCGGGGGAGGTAATGTGTTAGATAACTTTAATGCAACGATTTTTATCCTAGATGTCTTTTATAGAAGCGTTTATAAACAGACTTATTAGCAAATGAATGGTTATGCCATCACGCTAGTGTTTGTTGAGTGACTTTTCCAATGCCAAAATAGAGATTTTTTAGGGATACATAGATGGAGGCTTCATGGCGCTAAGAGCTGTATTAGACGGCATTAATGTAGAGGCATTTGATTACTCAAAGGGTGATTGGGTTAAATTTAAAAAATTATATAAGCGGCATTCGCTAAAAGTAGCCTGTTGCGGTCGAGATGCGGTACCAAAAACAAGTAAGCTTGGAACTCAATACTTTGCACATGCTAAACGTGGTGATTGCTCTACAGCTTTAGAAACTTCTGATCATATCAAATTGAAATCCATAGTCGCACAGGTTGCTGTTTCACTTGGTTGGGATGTTGTTACTGAGTGCTCTGGTCATACTCCGAAAGGTCAAAAATGGATCGCTGATGTGATGTGTATTAAAGGAAATGCAAAAGTTGCTATCGAAATCCAATGGTCCGAGCAAACGTTAGAAGAATTCCTTCGTAGAACTAAGAAATACACCGAGTCTGGAATACGTTGCGCTTGGTTATTTCGACTTAAGGGTAATCGGCGTTACAGTGAGTCTGATTTTGTGGATCGTTACGATCTTCCTTATTTTGGGTTTCGTGTAGAAGAGAGTGAATACAAAGTATGTCGGTTTGGGGTATCAGTACAACAATTTGTTCGTGGAATGCTAAATGGAAAGTTAGTTTGCGCACCAGCAAAAAAGGATAAAATAAGCTATCGTTTTCATTATAGCAGCGAAAGCTGTTGGCGATGTGACAAGAAAGTAAATTCTATTTCAAAAGTGACTGTTTTAACCAGTAGTGGATATCAAGTTTACTCAATACAGCTAGAGAAATCTCATGCAGCAGAATGGTTAGCAACTAACCTGCCTGAGGTCGAGATTATGAAGTACAAAATCGGCCCAATACTTTCTAAAGTTTGTCCCTATACTCAATCTTATCGTTATTTTAATAGCTGTGTACACTGTAGAGCAGAGATAGGTGGGATTAATGTTAATAATTACATACGAGACTATGAAGACTTTGATGTACATTTCTTTGAGTTACCAGAAACAAAGTTTAAAGCTCAGCTCAAGATAGAACCTGTTTGGCTTTTTGAAGGAAGTAGTGGAAATAGTCTTTATTAAGCTTCTTTTACAAACGCTTCAAGTTCTTTTTTATTCATTTTCATCTACCTATCCTTAATTCTTTATAGAATATGTTGTAATAGGTAGTTACAAAAAATTAGTTATAGTCTCTAAAATATTAGATAAAATCGAGATTGATACTTCTTAAAGTGAGTTGTTATCCCAAAATTTGTGATGCAGTTTATCTTCCATAGTTTTGAATTGTTTCCTTATTTTTTCTTTTTTTTCTAATGAAATCTCACTGTTTTTTTCTAGGGTTTCTAAGAATTCTCTTCTTTCATTATATCTTTTTTTGTTTAACTTAAATCCAGTTGTAATCTGCAATGAAATATTTTCGATTATTTCTTTATAATTCATGCAAAAAACAATAAAAGGTTTAACTAGATCTGTTATATCTAGCCACTTATCAGAACTATTTAGAATTCGGTCAAAGTCTGCAGGGGATACTATTGTATTAGATGGTATTGCTGTATTTTGCACATTTCCTTTAGTGTAGATTTTTCTTGCCAGTTCAGAACAGTAAGAAAATTTTTTCGATTGTTTCTTTAATGGGGAAATTTTGTATGGTTGTTCTAAATAGAAACCTGCCAAGCTCATAATTTTTTTTTGCTCTTCATCTGTAAGTGTTTTAAGTCTCATTACTCTAAATCTACTCAGATCCTTGGGAAGCAGGTTGGGTATGGTTACATGTCGCACACCGATTTTTGGAATGGCGTCAATGCACATAAATTCTGCATGAACTATGGCTACATGGCTTGATTTTGCTCCTTTATAAGTTATTTTTTGAAGTGTGCTCAATGCTTTAGACGATATGCTTTCCCCTTGAATTAGAAGGATGTCACCCGTTTCGAGAAGATATTCAAGGTTGTCTAATTCTTTTTGGAATTCGTTGCTTTCCCCTTTGACTATGTTTAAAAAAATGTTGTGATGTTTTTCGGGTATATTTGAAATTGTAGCCATCATTTTGATTTCATCATCAGGCGCACTTCTTATTGTCTTAAGCAACTCTTGTTTACCTGCTTCTGTTTTTGTCTGATCAATAAGGTCTGCACAAATATCTTTCCTTGCTATATCTTTGATTTGATCCGGTGATAACTTGAGGAGCTCGTCGAAACTCATTGATAGAAAGCGGGCTAAAGCTACTTGCTTATGTCTTTCATTATTAATAATTAAATCCTTTTGATATTGTTTTTTTTAAGTATTGCATAATAATAGTTTAAATTTTCCTAAGGAAACTGTAAGAAATATTGGAAAATTAAAATAAACATCAGTAAATGATAATGAATATTTAATCATATCTTTTCGTAAGAAAGTACTGTGTAGAGAGTATGCAAATTCGTGTCTAACCATGTGACATCAACTAACTTTCACCGATAGTTAACTCAATAATGAACTTCGTAAAACGCGTAAAGAACCTCCTTGCTCGTTTGAAGAAGTTTATGCCTCAGGGCCAAATTGAAGCCGTTATTGAGCATTTTCACCCTAAAAAAGTAATAGTAGAAGACCTTATCCACTTTTTCCGTTAGAAAAGTATCATTACTTCCTAGATCTCAGCAATAAGCGTGTGTCGCTTATTGCTGAGATCTAGGAATTAAAAGAGCTACTGCTTAGGGTATGAGTAAAATATGTTGCTTTCAGCCAGAGTGTTGCTATGAGTTATGACCCGTTCTGTTAAAGTATTTTCGATTATTCAGGATGAACTAGTTGGAGACAGTGCTCAATATGTGGCTCCATAGTTGGTCCCTATAGTAAGCTCCCTTACTATCTATTTAGAAATGCCATTACTGCTTTCCAACCAGGAAATTCAGTACTTCCAAAGTGAATAAGCAGCCCCTCAAAACCATCCTGCCCTCTACCTGTAACGTTATCATCAATTAAGTATTTGCCTTTTAATAAACTCTTGTTCGGAGAAATGATTAGTTTTTCTGTGAACTCTAAACCAAAGTGTTTTTCAATCCAAATGCGTTTTTCTGTATAGCAAAGTGGATTTTTTATAGAAGGTGCAGTCAGTATATAAGGGTCATAAAGATCTGAATCAATAAGCAGTTTAACTGATTCAACTCCAAACGGAATAGGGGCTAAGCTTGTAAAAAAACCATATTGAGATTGGGGGAAAATGACATCAGGTTCATTCATCCGAGCCTGTTGATATGCTCCCTTGAAGTCACATAAGACATCGTCCATATCGATATAAACAATAGATTTCATCGTATTTCTTCCTGTTTTTTCATCATGTTTATTAAAAAGGTATCCAAGCTTATCATTTTGGAGTTGATTAGCTTTAAGTAGATGGCTCCACTTATCTTCATGCATATGCGAGCAGCTCCAGCACTCTCAACCCATATCAGTCATTTGCTTAAATAATCTCTTTGTTGTTCAAAAAGAAGACCCTCATAAGTTTTTTTACTTTATGTGTTGAATATATATTATCTCTGTGACAATATATGTTCAACAACAAGGAGGCAGTAATTATGAGCATCACAATCACAACAGATTTAAACGACACTGTTCAACTAGTGACTCTTGGTTTTTCTGGAGGAGAAAGACACGTTCAACTATCTAATCTTCCGACAGACACACCAAAGTTTGTGTCCATAAAAGCCATACTTAACAGCACGGATGATTTGCTCGATTTACTCTTAATCGATAATGCACTAGAAAATCACTATGAACAGCAAGTTAAGCTTCGTCTTGAAATTCCTTACTTACCCTATGCTAGACAGGATCGCGTTTGTGCTGAAGGTCAAGCTTTCTCTCTCCAGTTAATGGCTAGATTGATTAAAAGCCTAAACATTGAAGAACTTGCAGTATGGGATTGTCATAGTAATGTCGGTCTTGAATTAACAGGAGCGACTAACGTTCCCGCTACCGAGATAATCAAAAGTGCTTCTCAACTCTCTGATTTATTACGCTCCCCTAAGGCTGTATTAGTTTGTCCTGACAAAGGAGCACTGCAACGCTGCACAGAGTTAAAAGAAGAGCTTAATATTTCGAATATGGTGATATGCGAAAAACAAAGAAACCCAGCAACGGGAAAGATTACCCATACAGATGTACTAACCGATGATTTGACAGGAAAAGTAGCCATCATTACCGATGATATCTGTGATGGCGGATTCACCTTTATCAAAATTGCAGAACAACTAAAAGCAAAGAATGCTGAAAAAGTGATTCTCTACGTGACTCACGGAATTTTCAGCAAAGGCTTAAGTGTATTTGAAGGGCTCATTGATGAGGTTTACACCACGACCAGCTTTACTCATCAGCCTAGCGATAAATTACACGTTATTGACTACACGTATAAATCAAACAATCTAATCACAACAAATACTAAAGGAGCGTGATATGAACCCATTAATGTCTATCGACTTTTATAAAGCAGACCACAGACGCCAGTACCCAGAAGGGACTGAGTATGTTTACGCAAACTTCACACCACGCTCATCTCGATTAGCAAATTTACTTGAAGGCTATGATGAACGAGTGGTTGTCATTGGAATTCAAGCTTACATCAAACGCATTTTGATCGACCAATGGAATCAAGAATTTTTTGCTAAGCCTAAACAAGAAGTCGTCAGTAAATATAAACGAAGAATGGACACGTCTCTTGGTGAAGGTGCTGTGCCAATTGAACACATTGAAGCGCTTCACGATTTAGGTTACTTACCATTAAAAATCAAATCCTTACCAGAAGGTAGCCGAGTAAATATTAGGGTTCCTATGTTTACCGTTGTTAATACTCTACCTGAGTTTTTCTGGCTTACTAACTATATAGAAACAAGCATTAGCGCTGAAATTTGGAAGCCATGTACAACCGCTACTATTGCCTATGAGTACAAGCGTTTATTAACCGATTACGCGGTACAAACAGGTGCTCCATTGGATTTCATACCAGTTCAAGCTCATGATTTTAGCTCTCGTGGTATGAGTGGCATGTTGGATGCCGCCGCATCTGGTATTGGGCACCTAGCCAATTTTATCGGCACCGATACAGTGGCCGCGATTGATTATGCCGAAGACTATTATGGCATTGATGGTGTTGTCGGTGTTTCTGTCCCTGCCACTGAACACAGTGTTATGTGTATGGGCGAAAAAGATAATGAGATCGATACTTTTAAAAGACTAATTAACGACCTATACCCATCAGGCGTGGTAAGTATTGTTTCCGACACTTGGGACTTTTGGAAAGTCATTAGTGAATACACGAAAGTGTTAAAACAAGACATTCTTAACCGTCAGCCCAATGCTATCGGACTTGCGAAGGTTGTTTTTAGACCGGACAGTGGTGATCCAGTAAAGGTTATCTGTGGTGATGCTGACGCAACACCAGGTACGCCTGAATTCAAAGGCGCAGCGGAATGCTTATGGGATATTTTTAGTGGAACCACCACGGATAATGGCTATAAATTATTAAATGAGCGTGTGGGATTAATTTATGGAGACTCAATAACACTGCAACGCGCTCAAGCCATTCTTAAAGGGCTTAAAGCAAAAGGGTTTGCATCAACGAATATTGTATTTGGTATTGGCAGCTATACTTACCAGCACCTAACACGAGATACCTTTGGCTTTGCTATCAAAGCCACATGGGGACAAGTGAATGGCCAAGGTCGTGAGATTTTTAAAGACCCAATTACAGACAAAGGTGATAAAAAGTCTGCGGCTGGCTTATTGCGCATAGAAGAAACAGAAAATGGTTTTGAATTATTTGACCGCCAGACACCTGAGCAAGAACAACAAGGTGCATTAGACATTGTCTTTGAGAACGGAAAAATAATTAAGGAAACCAGCTTTGCTGATATCAAAGCTAAGCTAGCCTAATAACGCATAAACCCACCTGTACAAGGATGCACTTAGTGGGTTTTCTCAGATGATTTTACGAGAACATAAATGACAGAAGAAGAGTTTTTAAAGCAATACAACATCCACGACTTTGATGTTCCTTTATGTACTGTTGATATCGCTATATTTTCATTAATTAATAATGAACTGCACACTCTTATGGTTTTGAGAGAAGAGCATCCGTTCAAGGGTAAATGGGCTCTTCCTGGTGGGTTCATACATTTAGGTGAAGATGATTCTACTGAGTCTGCGGCACACAGAACACTTCGTCAAAAAACAGGTATGAAATCTGCCTATCTGGAGCAAGTTAAAACAGTAAGCTCCCCTAAGCGTGATCCTCGTGGATGGTCGCTCACTGTATTGTACTTTGCTCTCGTGGACATCAATCAAGTTAAGCGAATAGATACTGACAAAAAGTCTACTTGGATGCCTCTTTCTGATTTAAAGCAACATGACTTAGCATTCGATCATATTGAGTTAATCCGTACAGCAACAAATCGCTTACATGCAAAAGCTACTTATACTGCTTTGCCTATTGAGCTCATGCCAACTGAATTCACATTGACTGAACTCCAGCACGTTTTTGAGATGATCTTAGGGCGAGAACTACAAGCAAAAGCATTCAGAAACCGAGTACTATCAGCCAATATGGTGGCTGAAACAGGAAATAGCAAAATCAGTGGAAAACGGCCTGCTAAGCTTTTCAAATCAACAGGAGTCAATCGAGAAATGTTCTTTAACAGACCCTTGATGGAATAGTCGTCAACGACTTAAAGTGCATTTATATTTCAAAAAGCGAGTTTTATTTATAGTATTCTATTAATGCTCTATCAAGTCTTCTAAAAGTATAAGGGCTTGTTGGTGCTCATCAGAGCTCGATATGCCATTAAAAATTGGTAACTGGGCTACTATCGCTTTGGCCATTTGTGTTATTTCGTTTGTCACTAACATTTGATTTCCCTGTGGTTGCTAGGATAGATTGAAGTGGGGTTGACCTTTAGTTCTTAGACGGTAACTGGATAAACGCTCTATTAATCTGGATCAAATCATCCAGCATCTTCAATAATATCTTTTCGGTCTGTTATGAAGTCAGGGGCCGCTTTTGCCTGGAGCGGTTGATTCCACTTTCCGTGTGTTTCTTGAGCGCCTTTACGAGATCGAACAATAAAAGGCAACTCTAATTCGTTGAGTTGATCTATTAAAGCTTCAGCGAGTTCGTGATCCACATTGAGAAACAGTTCATCTGCGTGAGCTGTATGGGAATCTAGCCCTTCAATTAGCTCTGCTTCACTTAGTCGATTTTCATTTACTTGGCTTTTCACCTGTTTAATCACAATACGGTTTCCTTCAGCACAGACCTCGATATGCGACCAACCATTTTTAGCCGCCATATCACGAATCACAGCAACTAAGTCTGCTTGAGTCTTTAGAGTCAGAGCTTCCTCCCCGTTTGCAGCCACTACTTCAAATATGCTTGAAAACTTTATTGAGGCCATCATCTATCACCTTTAAATACCATCAATTGCTGATATACAGTATAGCTGAGAACTGTCTGGGGTGTTGGTAGCATCTGAAGGCGAACGCTATCAGCGTTTTCTAACTCGCTAAGTCCTGTTGTTGTAGCCTAGATCGTTTTATGGTCAAAGTGTTAAGTTGTTAAATGAGTTTCACAACTAAGATTTTTTATAAAAAACCATATAAATCAATTTTATAATTAATTTTCAGGAAGCGAAGCTGTGTTGTTTTATGTCATTCCTCTATCGGAGAGTGACCAATTATAAGAAAAAATATAAATTATAAGAAAAAAAATAATTGCATATAATTGGTGTACTAGAAGAGTGATGAGTCACTTTTTCTGATGGTTTTTAGCTATTTGAACAAACAACTAGTGACTAGCAAACTCTTTCGTGACATTGGAGATGGAAGGATGAACTTTCTTTTTAAAATATTTATGCTTCTCGCAATCATTGGACTTCCTTCATACACTTGGGCATTCCAGTGCGGAAGTCATACCAGTTTTGGCGTGCCATCTTCAGCTGATCAGTTGTTGTGCCGGCAAGGATACGCTCTGGGTTACAGTTATAAGCATCGAGGCCCTGAATGGGTTCAGTATGCAGTATCAAAAGAAAGCGTTGAGGCCAGCTGTTCTTCCGATCCCAATTTTCGGAATGATCGAGATATCCCAGAAGAATATCAATCAACCAATCATGACTATACTAACTCTGGATATGATCGAGGGCATATGGCTCCTAGAGCAACCATTGACTTTAACTGCGCCTCAGAAACAGAAAGCGTTTTGTACTCCAATGCTTCTCCACAAGATCCAGGTCTTAACCAAGTTGGTTGGAAACAGCTAGAAGCAGATGTGAGGGGGTGGACGGAGCAAAGACAAAATCTCTTCGTTGTAACTGGTGCCATATTTCATGGTAATAAACGTATTCGAGATCGAGTGTCAGTCCCAAGCCACTATTACAAAATTATCTACGACCTTGTAAGAAAGGAATCCATTTCCTTTCTTTTTCCAAATGAACCTTTGGCCACATATGATCTTGATAAAGGGATCGTAACTATTTCTGAGATCAGCAACTTAAGCGGTCAGAGTCTAAGCACCATGTTTAATGTACAAAAAGAGTATAGGGAGCTAAATTTTTAGTATACCCAACAGTAGATTGGTGTGTTTGCCTCTTATGAACTGTTTCAGTCTAAGAGGTTGAACGGTGCTCTCAGGTCTTCTAGATTTGTGTATGGGCATAGACATTTTATAGTCTATAGCACTTTAAACAGTTAATATGATCTTTCAAACTGTTCAAGGAGGAACAAATGGAACAACTCAAACGATTGCTCACAGATTTAGAGCGTATTTCATTTCAAGATATATCCGAAGTACCTAAAGAAAGGCAGCACGAAATTGCTGAGCAGATAGAAAAACTGCAAGATAGCCTTTCAACACTAAGTCAATTTAAGGGAAATACTGTCAAAACTCTCTAGTGCTAAGTTGGGGTTGCTATGCTTTTTATGGTAGAAAAGTATAAAAGCCGCAGCCTAGCTTTTAGTAACTGCAGGAGGGGATCTGCAATGCCTCTTTGATGGTAAATTACAATTATCCTCAATTCTGTGTAGAGTTGAGGATAACTTAGCTTAGGGCTCTGTGGGAAATAGGATCGAGTTTATCAAACTATAAGCATGAGTAATTTATTGCTGCAATCTAGGTTTCAAGTATTGGATAATTTTAGGTTTAGGTATACCAAAGCTAAGTCTGAATAGCTGAAGTTGCTTCACTTCATCCATACTTTCAACTAAGCCGGTGAAATCAAGTTTCGATTAGTTTCATAGTAGATGTATTACCTTTAATTTTTTTCGCTAGCCAAATGCTTTCTCTACCTATAATTATGACAATCATAGGTAGAATTACAGGTAAGTGATTATGCCATGTATTTTTATCTATTATTGAAGGCTTTGGATGATCTTCGGGGTGTGTATGCCACTCACCTAGATATTGCATTTTTCCTGAGGAATAAGAATAAGCGTCGTTTATCTTTTTTTGATGGTGTTTACCAAGCCTATCGAAAGAATACCTGTTGCGTTTATCACCAATGCCTGGTTCTGATATATCCCAAATAACGATGTGTTGTCCTCTTCGCTCTCCTATTAATACACCTCCCGCTTCACTGCTATCACTTTTTAGCTGTTTATAAATATAAAGTCGGCGTAATGCGCTTGGCATGATAACAACCAAATTTTCATATTCATCTCCAAATACCATTTCAACATTACTCATGGCAAATTGTACAGTTTATGTTAGGAGGCAATAACCTTGATTTACGTGACCGACTCCCATCAAACATATGTTCGTTATAAGTCCAAGGAAAGGTTGTTTCTAATGAATTTAATACTGCTTCTTGAATCAAAGCGGCAGTAACAATACTTACAGATGCATCGTAAGGAGTATAAGAACTGCCGCAACTAATGAACCTTTCGGCTTGTTGTTCTAAGCTCTGAAATCTAAGGTCCAAATTGTTTTTGTAAAGTGATGGCGTTGATAGCAAACAGCCATAGCAACTATTTCCGTCATCTATAAGAACTTTACTAGCTCGTCCATTTCCATCATTGAAGCCATGTATTAAAAGCGGCCTTTCATTTTTTTCAATTTTTCTAACTACTGCTGCTAAGCGCTTTGATATAGGAGGGCGACCAGTAGCGTCAATGATGATGTCATATTTCCTTAATATGTTTGATTCCACCGGAAAGTTAAAGGCAAACCCATAGATGTTCTTCTTAATGTGCGTGGATGAGTTAAGTGAAGCAGTAACAGCTGATGCTTTATTAGAACCAATGCTTGCAGTTGTTAAGCAATGGCGTCCAAAGTTATGGGCTCCAAAACTATCGCTATCAAACAGATGAAAACATCCGCCTTCACAGCCAGCACCTGATCGAAGTAGTAATTCTGCGGTATAACCACCAATCGTACCGCATCCTATGAGGGCAATTTTTTTCTTGTTCAAATTACCAGATCGTGATCTCGGCATATTCCTATGTAGAATAGTGTCCTTATCAGCTTTTGTGATTTTGAATCTTTCGAAGCTTCTTGTTGCTGTCTTGCTCGATAAAGCGAATAGGAGGCGCCTTTGTTTAGGATTGTATTTATGAGACTTTAGTGACAATGCACCCAAGTTTAATTCAACTAATACTCCAATAATATCCTGATTTTCAATATCTAATAAAAGCATATGCTTCTTAGTGTTTGGTTTGCTTGATAAATATTTTAATATACGTCTACAGCCATTAGGGTCTACACTACTGAGCCAGTCAAAAAGTTGCTTTAGTCCTTCCGGTGGCCATGATTTAGCATCTAATAAAATTGGAGTTATCTTGAAGTAAGCCGAATCCACATAATAACTTTTTTCAGTTATTTCAAGGTTTCTTTGAATTGTCCATAAAGCAACCCCATCTTTTTCTATGTCAGAGTAAATTATCCATTCGCGATCTGGAGAAGATAGATCTTGTTTATTTTTTAACTCAATTGAGTGACAAGATAGCTTTGAAAATACCTTCTGAGGTGGAAGTGTTGTCAGTAAATATGCTTCTTTTTCATATACCCAGTATGATGCAAACTCACCTTCCATTTCAGGGTCTTTAGTTGAAAGACCATCTGTCAAAGATTGTATCGAATTGGTTAAGGTGCTCATAATTTGATGGTCTACATCGCTGTATGTCGCACTTAGATTATTAGGATCCCAATCTCCTTCCATTTGCTCTACATAGCAGAGGTACCAACCGAAATTTACATGAGGCATAAGAACACCTTTGTACTCTTCAGGGAGCTCTATGATGTACGCGGTAGGCAACTTTATATGAGGATCATTTTGAATGCTTAAAGCTATTCTAAAAACCTTACCTGAAAGATTATAGTCTTTTACATAGAAGCCTTTTGACTTATCGTACTTACAAAGTGGGGATTCTTGTGGAATATGCCGAGCTAAGGTGTAACGAAAACCACAGCTCAGCAATATCTGATGAATGTTATCTTTTGACAAAATTAGCCACTCGTAAATGTTGAGCTGATTGCTTGAGGTCTTGCTGATACGCTTGGTTCATCTTTAAAAGCAGGCGCTGCAGGCTTGGTAACAATAAGTTCGTGATTTGATACTCGGTGGCCAAATGCTTCGTTAATTTTATGTAGAGAGGCAGATTTAGTCGGTGCTATTTCAGACTCAATTAAAATAGGCTCTAACTCTTTCATTCGGTTAACAATTTCTTTCTGCGTTAAGTCTTGCTCAGAAAATGGAGGAAATAATGGTTTTTCGTCAGTATCGTCTGGGCTTTCTACACCAGCATTGAACGTTTCTGGTAATTTATTGGCAATCAATTTCATTGTTTCGCCAAAATTGCTCTCGTCATGTGCATATGTATCTAAAATTTTAACTGTTGCAGCCATTAGAGATATTGAGGAAGGGCCACCGCCATTCTGCCACTGAGCATCCCGCCAAGACTTCATAAACCTACATAATTTTTTTAAATGGCTACCAATACGTTTGCTGCTGTCATTGAACCAATCTTCAACTATTTTAGGGTCACTATTGGTCCATTTATTTTTATCGTCCCTTAATGCCAAATTAACACATTCAGGATCAACTGCATTATTATAATATGACTCTAGCATTAATTCTGATGAGTCGTAGGCTTGTCTATTGAACGCTTTTAAAACAGCCTCTTCTTTTTCTATAAACTGTTCTTCCGGAATCGCGTACATAGGAACATCTATATGCATATGCGCTTCAGGAATTTTTATTCTCGCACATGTTCTTTTAGCTTCAAACTCCCACCCACCATGTTCAGCAACTAATGATTTAAGAGAGGAATCGACAAGTAGCAATAGTAATTCATGGGCTATAACAGGCTTATTTTCAAATAAAGCCATAGGTAAATAAACACCATCATCAATATCAATTTCTTGTGGAGGTGAATTATATGGGAGATTGAGAGTGTCATATTGAAAACTACCTTGAGTCCAAAATCTAGGTTTCAGCTTTAAAAAATCAGTGGTTACATTACGATCCATGTCGTTTAGCAAGGTCAAAATGGTGTTTTGTTCGTTAGATGTTAAATATTTAATGGATGTATGAGAAATATTTTCCTTCAATATAGAAAAAGACATAGAGTCATAAGATGCGGTGTTGTTTTTTGCAAGGTCCTGTATTTCTTTAAACACTGAGGTTATTCGGTGACGAACTGTTTTTCGAAGCTCTTTCAATTCTTCTTTTTTAGGCTCACTTAGCTTCAATCTACTTATTAGGCCTTCGCTTCTATTACTGTAGTAACCATGTAAATCCCAAAGCATAATTATTTTTCCTTTAATTAGATTTTTTCATGAATTGAGCTGCAGGCTTATCAAAAAAAGACTGTAGGCGTTGATTTGTAGTGAATTCATTTGTAGCTAGCTGTTTACCTCTGCTTGATAGGTTTCTAAGGCTACTTTCGCTTGCATTATCTATTGTAATATCTGAAGCTGCTTCATTAGGAATAGTATCATCTAGGTACACATAGTTATCTACTGCATTGTGAGTTCTAAGCTCACGTATGAGCATTGCTTTATGTAGTAACTGGTTTGCTGTCATGGTGGTTAAAACAAGCCGCTCTCCAGCTCCCCATAAACCCAAGTAGCCTTTCTTAAACCAGTTTTGACTACTAATTGCAGCAGGACTAATAGTGTATTCTTCTCCTAATGTTCCTATATTTAATATTTTAATGTCAGCAACTTTAGCTTGTTCAAAGTCACTTTTCATATCTTGAAGAACTTCATGGAGACCAATAAAAGAAGGGTTGTTTGCTACTAACCCACCATCAGCAAAGTAAGAATCAATGTCAGGACAGTAATGAGGTGAGAAGTAAGTAGGGGCAGCAGAAGTCGCCATAGCCGCATCAATTAGTTTTAAACGGCCATCTCTGTTAAAATCTGGGTTATGAGGGGTTTTGAAAAATTGAGGTTTGCCTGTAGATAGGTTGACGGCTGGGATCATTACACGACGCTTTAAATTATTAAATGATATTTCAGGGTCTATCATGCTTATGACGGCATCATATAAAGGTTTGCTATCATATTTTGGCATAAAAATAGACCGCACCGTATTAACGAATTTCCATCGCCTTGGGAATATGTCTGGCGCTTTACTTCTAAATACAGACTCTAACTCTCTTGCGCTTTTACCGGAGGCTAGCCCTAAAGCCAAGATACCTCCAATAGATGTCCCCGTGATAAGGTCAAAATAATCACCAGCTTTAACTTCCTCGTGACCAGTTTTTTCTTCCAATATACGTTCTATTTCAGCGAGTACACTGATGGTAAAAAGTCCTCTTGCTCCTCCGCCATTCAAGCTTAAAACTCTGATCGATTCATGACTATCAGGCATGTATTACTCCATTTTAAAGGTCAAGATTTACTATTTATATGGATGTTTTTTAACCTTTCAACAAAAATAGGCGGAAATGTTTAAAAAATAGTCAAATATGTTCTTTTAATTGCTTCTACACCGTATCTAAGGAAGATATTTTTGAATTGTTTCCTAAGCTTTCAAGTTCTTTTGACTCAATAAGATGGAATTTCGGTAAAGCTTTTTTATAGTCGCAAATGTATCAATGCCATCACATGATCATTGAACTAAAGTGAGGTCTGCAAAACCCCTCGTGGGCGATGATGGCATTACATTATTTTGATGTCATTACATAATATTGATGTATATTTTGTTTTTTCAATGTATCTGACACTAAACCGGGAGAAGCCTCTTTGGCGCATTGTGGTGTTTTGTTCCTTGATGAGCTGCCAGAATTTGATCGTAAGGTTTTAGAGGTTTTGCGAGAACCGCTAGAAAGTGGTGAAGTGCATATTTCACGAGCGCGTGGGCAGATGTCCTTTCCAGCGCGCTTCCAACTGGTTGCCGCGATGAACGCCAGCAACGAAGCTTATAACGGCGGACAAGATTATTACCAATCCAGTGCCAGTCAAAAGTACCTCAAAAAACTCTCGGCGCCTTTTTTAGATCGTATCGACTTGCATGTGGAAGTGCCACCATTGCCGTCTAATGTTTTGGTGAACGCTCAAGAAGAGGGTGAATGCAGCGCCAGTATTCGTTTGCGCGTTGAAAAAGCCGTAGCAAGGCAACGAGCACGCCAAGGTGTACAAAATGCCTTGTTAAGCGGACGGCAGTTAGAATCTATTTGCGCCCTAAGCGACGACGATAAACATTTTATGCAGCAAGCGTTAGAAACCTTAAAACTGTCGGCTCGCGCTTATCATCGGGTTTTAAAAGTGGCACTCACCTTAGCGGATTTAAATGACTCACCGGTAACCAGAGCGTATTTAATGGAATCGTTAAGTTATCGGAAAATGGAAAAAACCTTGTCGATGGCGGTTTCTTCTTGAGCGAAGGTCGTAATCGTCTATTAACGCCTTTCAAGCGGGTGATAAAAGCTGTTTTAACCGATTTCATTTCGTTACACTCTTTGCCCTTATTTTATTTGTCTACTTGTGTGGATGGCTTTTAAGTGACGGTTTTGCCGCATAAAATAAAGTCATGAGTAGGTGATATATGATGGGATTAATAATAATTAATTGTGGTCACGTATTCGCTGTTGCTGACTTATCTTTGGCAAAGCAGAGTGGCGTAAATGGAGTTATACATTATGGTTATTCAGCTGTTCCCCCTATGGGCATTGTTACTTTCTGTGCTTGCCTTTTTTCAACCGGACTTATTCGTCGGCTTGAAAACTCAAATTGTTCCATTACTGACAGTCATCATGTTAGCAATGGGGTTAACTCTAAGCCCAACAGACTTCAAACAAGTCCTTAAAAACCGTAAAGCCGTTGGTGTGGGTGTTATTCTGCAATTTTTAGTGATGCCGATAGCGGCGTTTGGTGTGGCGTTTGCGTTTGGTTTTGATACCGAGTTAACGGTTGGTATGTTGCTGGTTGGCAGCGTTGCGGGCGGTACGTCCTCGAATGTGATGTGTTATTTGGCGAAAGGCGATACCGCGTTGTCTATTTCCATGACCGCGATTTCGACCTTGATTGGTGTGATACTAACGCCTTTCTTAGTGTCTTTGATGATAGGTCAAAGTGTTGATGTGCCTGTGGCTGGTATGTTGTTGAGCCTACTCAAAATTGTATTGTTACCTGTTGCGGCGGGTGTGTTAATTAATACGTTTTTCTCGAAGTTTGTGCGCAAAGCAGAGCCGATTTTTCCTTACATTTCTATGTTCGCGATTGTCCTTATCATTGCGATTGTCGTGGCCTTGAGCGCGTCAAAAATTGTTCAAGTTGGCCTCATCGTAGCGGCTGCTGTAATTATCCATAATGCGATTGGTTTGACCTTAGGCTATTGGGTAACTTACTTACTTGGCTTTGATGCGCGTGTATGTCGTACGATTGCGTTTGAAGTGGGTTTGCAGAACTCAGGTTTGGCGGCGGCGTTGGCGGTGAAATTCTTCACGCCAATGGCGGCGTTACCAGGCACTATTTTCAGTGTTTGGCACAATATTTCGGGTTCTTTGTTGGCGAGCTATTGGAGCCGTCGACCTGTTTTGGAAAATAACAGCGAAGACACTTCTAAATAAGCGTTTACGCGAGCAATAATAAAAGGGACGCCATTCTGGTGTCCCTTTTTTTGTGCCTGATCGAACGGTTATGTCAGTGCGAGTCGATGTAATGTCGGGTACACTTAGTGCTGATTTTTAACCGCCGCGCAAGCCAGAGTTTTTCCATGAGTGAGTCCCTTCCTTCCATATCCCAACGTTTGAGAAATCTAAACGAACGCCAACTCGATGCCGTTAAAAAAATCGATGGGCCTTTACTGGTATTGGCCGGAGCAGGATCAGGGAAAACCAGTGTAATCACGACGAAAATCGCGTATTTGATTCAAACCTGTGGGTATAAAGCCAACAGCATTATCGCGGTAACATTTACGAACAAAGCCGCTCGAGAGATGAAAGAGCGTGTTGTTGGTATGCTTTCTAAGCAAGAAAGCCGAGGCTTGAGCATTTCTACCTTTCACAATTTAGGCTTACGCATTCTACGCAAAGAGTTTCGTCGGGCAGGTTTAAAAGAAGGTTTCACTTTATTTGATTCCCAAGACTCCCTCAGCCTGATCAAAGAAATTCTAGACAAAGAGTTTAACGGTCAAACGGACTCCGCAGGCTATTGTCAGAACACAGTGTCCAATTGGAAAAACGATCTAACGACACCACAAGAAGCCATGACCAACGCTGATACCGAAGAGTTTTTGTTGGCGGCGCAAGTTTACGCACAATATCAGCGTTATTTGCGTGCCTACAACGCGGTGGATTTTGATGACCTTATTTTGCTTCCTGTCAGCTTGTTAATGGCAGATGAAGCGTTGCGTGATCGCTGGCAGAAAAAAGTCCGCTATTTGCTGGTGGATGAGTGCCAAGACACCAACGGCAGCCAATATGAATTGATTCGTTTATTAGCAGGTTATAGACGCTGCTTTACCTTAGTGGGCGACGATGACCAATCCATCTACGCATGGCGTGGTGCGCGTCCTGAAAACCTAGAACGCTTGTCGGTCGATTATCCAAACTTAAAACTGGTCAAGCTAGAGCAAAACTACCGTTCGACTAAAACCATCTTGAAAGCCGCCAATACGTTAATAGCGAACAATCCTCATATTCATGACAAAGCCTTGTGGAGTGACCATGAAATAGGCGATCCGATTCGCGTGATGGTCACCCGAAATGAAGACTCAGAATCGGAACGTGTGGCGGCTGAAATACAATCTCGTCATTTGCGCCATGACATTCCGTATCGAGATTTTGCCATTTTGTATCGGGGCAATCACCAAGCGCGTTTATTGGAAATTAAACTGCAAGCCTACCGGATTCCTTACAAAATGAATGGCGGCACGTCTTTTTTCTCCCGCGCGGAAATCAAAGATTTGATGGGGTATTTACGTCTGTTAGTGAACCCATCAGATGACAATGCTTTTTTGCGAGTGGTGAATTTACCGCGCCGAGAAATCGGCCCCGCAACACTAGAAAAAGTGGGTAACCTTGCCACTGAACGCGGCGTGAGTTTGTTTGAAGCGTCTGGTTACAAAGAGTTAGAAGAAACCATTACAGGCCGCTCGCTGAAAAGCCTGCAAGACTTCGAGAGTTGGATGTCTACCTTACGTAAACGTCTAGAAGGGGCGTCTCCCGTGCCAGTGATAGAGCAAATGATTCATGACATGGATTATTACGGCTGGATTCAAGAGCAAACGTCTTCGTCTAAAGCAGGTGATCGTCGCATCGAAAACGTGCGCTTCTTACTGGATTCTATTCAACGCATGATGGAATCCGCTTGGGAAGAAGACGAAACTGCCGGTTTGGATCAGGCGATTAGCAAGCTGCTATTGATTGACATGCTAGAGCGCCAAGAAGAAGAGGAAGACGAAGATAAAGTACAACTTTTGACGCTTCATGCATCTAAAGGTTTAGAGTATCCGCATGTTTTTTTGATCGGCTGTGAAGAAGAACTTTTACCCCACAGGAACAGTATAGAAAACGACGACATCGAAGAAGAGCGTCGTCTGGCTTACGTTGGCATCACGCGGGCGAAAAAAACCTTATGCATCACCATGGCCGCGAAACGCCGACAATACGGTGAAGAAATCGACTGTTTACCAAGCCGGTTCCTTGATGAACTTCCAGAAGAAGACTTAGTTTGGGAAGGGCGAGGAGACGAAGGGGAAAGCGCCAAAAAAGAACGTGGTCAGGCGTCATTGTCGGCATTAAAAGCCATGTTAAACGGCTAGCACACGACGCTGAAAAAAACTAATCTTTGCTGTTGTCTATCATGTATTCAATAGCGAGTTTCAGCTCATCATCACTGCAATCAAAGCATAAACCTTTTGGCGGCATGGCTTTAATGCCGCTGATCGCGACTTTTAGCAATGTATCTAAGCCTTTATCGATTCGCGGTTGCCAGTCTTCATGGTTACCAAATCGCGGCGCCCCTGCAACACCGCTCATATGACAAGCAACGCAATAAGTATTAAAAACTTGTTCACCTGAACGTGCCGCACCAGCCAGCGAAGAAAGCCCTAGGGCAAAACAAACTGCACCAAGAATACTAAAACGTTTAATGGAAGGCGGGATAGAAACAGTCACAATGAATCCTTAGTGATTAAGAGTAAAAAACGATACAGTTATTTAAACACAAAGGCGTGAATCTACTCGCGTATTTTTTTGTTTAGCGTTGTTCCTCACCTTTACTTTATTTTTGTAACACGTCCATTAGACAAGGAAACAAACATGACCATTGAACTCGTACTCGTCGCCAATACTCGCGCGCACTCTGGAAAAAGCGCAGCCTTAAAAGCCGCTTTAGAAGCTTTATTGGTGCCAACCCGCGCGGAAGTGGGTTGTTTGCAATATGACCTTCATCAAAATAACAAGACTCCGGGAGCGTTCGTCTACTTCGAACGTTGGACCGACTACGATGCGTGGCAAGACCATATGAAAACGGATCATATCAAGACGTTTTTAGAAGTAACCAAAGACGTTATTGCAGAATTTGATGTGACTGAATTGCATAAGATAGGCTAAGTTTTTTTCCATGAGTTAGTTGTTTGCGGTGTAAACAGCTAACAAGAAAAGCTTTTGATACCAAAGCAATAAAAAACAGCTTATATCTGTTCTTTATTGCTTTAAGCACTGGAATCCTGAGTGATTTCCTTTAGAATACGCACACCAATTTGTGATGGCCTTGTTTGCACCTTGCAACAGAATTAGCGCCACGCAATCATAATGCGCCCGTAGCTCAGCTGGATAGAGCGTCGCCCTCCGGAGGCGAAGGCCGGAGGTTCGAATCCTCTCGGGCGCACCATTTTTTTAATTAATTCAGTGATTTACAAAGGGCTTAGCGTTTAACTTTTCCTAGAATCCACCATTTCCTTTTCTCAGTACTAATGCTGCATTTCAAATGACACTCTTTAAGCTGCTTCAAATGTCCTTCGCTTTTTGTGACCAAAATGTGACCATATGATGACAAAATGATTTTTAGGTCATTTTAAGCATCGAAATTTTCGCTAACCAGCCTTCACTATCATCATCTGTTAGTGGAATGCCTTGACTCATTTTTTCTACATTGCTTGTACTGTGGAAATCATCACCATCAAAGAAACGATAGCCAAGTTTATCTGCGATGTTCTTACCTATTAGTGACTTGCCTGAGCTTGATACGGCCAGCACCACAATTTTTTTTAATCATATTGTTAAATCCTTATCCCTTGCTGTTATCAGCAAGGGTGCATCTGTATCGTTCAAAAATCGTCTTTAGAGGTATTTTTTTCCGTTGGCTATTTCCACCAAAGGGCCAATTCTGGGAAAAATATAACCAAGGCGAGTACGGCAATCTGCATTGCAATAAAAGGAAGCAAAGA
>TARA_R110001632_G_scaffold8686_6_pt1 | contig 89484 bp, 75 predicted proteins | sample TARA_R110001632 | Tara Oceans TARA_R110001632 (sample SAMEA4398266) | marine metagenome | biome: Polar Biome; feature: [SRF] surface water layer (ENVO:00010504); material: water (ENVO:00002006), including particulate matter (ENVO:01000060) such as... | depth 5 m
TGTGCGAAGCACATACTCTTTACGCGAAGCGTAATTTTAGTCGCGTAGTGATAAATCAGCGCAGCGTTCCCCCTAGCGCTAGCAAGGTCAAACCACCGCGTACTTACGATCCAACTCACTCACCCCCAAACCACTCTTCTTGGTCACCGCCAATTGCGCCACAATCCGCTCTTTCATGGCTTCAACATGACTGATCACGCCTATCATCTTGCCCGAGGCATGCAGATTATCCAGCGCATCTAAGGCGATATCTAAGGTTTCACTGTCTAGGGTGCCAAAGCCTTCATCGAGAAACAGCGAATCAATACTGGTTTTATGACTGACCAGTTCTGATAGGGCCAACGCCAGCGCGAGGCTGACTAAGAAGCTTTCACCACCGGATAAGGTTTTGGTGTCCCGTTGAATATCCCCTTGCCATGTGTCGATGACGCTAAGCGCCAAACTAGCGTCGGCTTTACGTTTAAGCAGATAACGACCGTGCAAGCGTTCCAGCTGTTTATTGGCCAAGTACATCAGGTTATCCAGGGTAAGACCTTGGGCAAAAGTACGGAATTTGTCACCTTTTTGTGAGCCAATCAACGAGTGTAAGTAGTGCAGGTGTTCAAATTCTTGCCTGTGTTGGTCGATTTGCAGCAACAGGGTTTGTTGCTCGCCTGTGCGCTGGCTGTCTGAGCTGAGTGCGTGGTTAATTTCCCCTTCGCGTTTAGTGAGTGCCTGTTGCTGCTGAGTCAATGCTTCTAGAGCGATTGTCACATCTTGCATGCTGGTTTGTCGCCATTGCTCGGCGTGTGGTGCACTTAGCAAGGTGGTGACCTGCGTTTGGGCTTGCTCAAGTAACGCGTGGGCTCTGGCATGGGCGTCGTCTAACCGCTGTTTAAGTTGTTCGAGTGACGCACGGGTGGCTTCGTCAAGTAGGGCCGCTTCAAAGGCATGTTGATCAGCGAAAGGGCTGGTGTTTAAACGCTCAAGCCACGCTTGTTGGCGTGTGTGCAAGCGTGCCTGATTTTGCGCCAACTGTGCCTGGGCATTTTGCACGTTGGCTGCGTGAGTATTGTGCTCGCGCTCAGCCAGGCTAAGCTTTTCTTGTGCCTCAGTTACACTTTGCTCGAGTGCGCGCAGGGTCAGGGCTAGTTTATCGCGCTCGTCTTTGACTGATTTGTCCGCGAATAGCGCAAAGCGCTTTTCTTTAAGACTGGCAAGCTTGCTGGTTAAACTATCTCGTTCTTGCTTGATAGCCGTTAACTGGGCATCAAGGTCCGACAACTGGGCTTGCGTATGCGCATGAGTGCTCTTGAGCTTTTCAAGCTGGCTTAGGGCCTCGTTGCGCTGGGTAATGTGCTGCTCCCATTGTGTGGCATCGTGCTCTTTGTGTTTTAGCCAATGGAGTAGTTCGTTATCTTGCGGGGCAGGGTAGCCGTGACCTTGAATTTGCTCTGTTAAATTAGCGTTTAATTGAGCAATGACTTGGCTAAGCTTGGCGTGATCCTCTTTAAGGGTTTGCACCGTGCGGGTATGGCTTTGCAGTGCATGCTGAGCAAGTTGTAAAGCTGAGTCGCAGGCCTGCACGTGGGCTTGGCTTTGCTGCCATTGCTCTTTGTGCTGATTGAGCAAAGTGGTTTGCGTTTTGAGCTGTTTAATATACTCACTTAGCTGGGTTGATTCAGCTTTGATTTGCTCGTCAACATGGGCAAGCTGTTCGCTGTTTTCAATGGCCAATAGCTGGGTGTCTTCACCAGCAAGTATGGTGTTATCTGTGCTTTGGATCTGCGCTGTGCAGGTTTGCCAATGTTGCATTTGAGCGCTTTGTTCATTTTGCAGCCAATCAATGCGTTGGCTTAATTCTGCTTGTGCGCGAATAAGGGATTCAAGCTTAGCGCGTACCTCAAGTCCTTGTTCCTTTAATTGATTAAGGTGTTGCTCGGCTTGTTGTTTTTGCCCAATGGTCTGGGGAATATCTACCGCTACATCACTGCCAACGGGATGTTCTTTTGCGCCGCATAAAGGGCAGGGGGTGCCTTGTTCAAGCGCCGCGCGAAATTGTACGAGTTGCTCTTCTTGGCTAACCAACTGCGTAAACAGTTTAACTTGCTGCTCTTGTGCCTTGTATTGGGTTTTAAGGGCGTCACGCTGAGTATTTAGCTTGCTCTGTTCGGCTTTATTAAGCTCGATAGCGTTATGCTTTTGCGTCAGCTCTTGGTGTTGGTTCAGCCACTGCTTTTGGGTGTTTTTGAGCGTCAACATATCAGGCAACACCTGACTTAGCATACTAAGGCGCTGCTCTAATGCGCTTAAATCACCGTTGCGCTCAAACATGGCTAATTGCGCCACTTGCTGTTGGTAGCTTTTTTCCCGGCCATTGGCCTGAATAACACTGTCATCATGTTGCTTTTGCTTGCTTTGCACGGCTTGTTGCGCAGCCACTGACTGGCGTTGTTCATCGGCCATTTTTATGGTTAGGGCATCTTGGCTTTGCTGGGCTTGTTGCAGTTGACTGGCTTGCACTTGCCACTGACCTAAGAACTGTTTCAAGGCGCCATCAGCTTTATGAGACTCAAGGTAATTGTCGGCTTGGGCCAAACGTTGTTGCTGCAAAGTCAACGCTTCTTGTGCACGCTGGTGCTCAGTGAGTATTACGGTTTTTTTGGCACTCAGGTTGTTGTGCTTCTCTTGAACGTAAGCTGTCTGCTCTTGATGTTTAGCGATGTCGTTGTCAAGGGGGATAACGTCATCGTTAAGGCATTTTTCTTGGGCGAAATGCTTGTCTTTGCTGGCTTTTAGTTCCTTGCTTACTGTCAGTGCAACACGCTTATGCTCATCTAGCGTCACAAGACTCTTGGCGAGTAGGGCGCTGTTTTGCGTAATATTTTTTTTATCTTGCTCACATTGGGTTTGTGTATCGTTTAATAACTCAAAGGGGGCGCGCAAAGCTTCACTTGGGTGACTATTGGCTAGGCGTTGCAGGGCTTCTTTTTCTTGCTCTTTGTTTGCTTGGACTTGCGCGACGTGTTGTTTGGCTTGGGTGAGTGCACTATTGGCGCCGTTAAGTTGTTGCCACCAATTCACATGGGCTTGCTGGGCGGTTGTTTTTTTGCCCAGTGCATTTTGCTCAAGAAGCAAGGTATGTTGCTCGTCTTGCAATTGTTGTTTTTGCTCAGGGCTTAATAACTGTACGCCTTTCGCTTGCGCCTCTAGCTCAGCCAGTTGTTGCTTGGCTTGGCTGTAGTGCTGATGAACACGCTCTGATATAAGCCCATATATTTCGGTACCCGTGAGCTCTTCTAATAATTCAGCGCGCTGCTTTTCATCGGCATTTAAAAACGCAGCAAACTCCCCTTGGGAGAGCATCATGGATTTGGTGAATCGGCCAAAGTCCAGGCCGGTTATTTGCTCGATAAGTTCTGATTTTTTCTTGATCTGATTAGCCAAGACCTTCTGGGATACCACTTCACCTAGTTCAACCACGGCAGCTTGCAGATTGCCCTGGGCGTTACCCCGTGAACGGCGCATGCTCCAAAATGCGCGATAAGCCACACCTTTCACTTCAAATTCCACTTCGGCGCTACACTCGGCGGTGCCACGGGTCATGATCTCATTATTGTTGGCCGATAAAGCACCTAAACGCGGTGTTTCGTGATAGAGCGCTAAACAAATCGCATCAAGTAGGGTTGTTTTACCCGCGCCAGTTGGGCCAGTGATAGCAAACACACCATTATCGGCAAAAGGGGCTTGGCGAAAATCTATTTTCCACTGGCCTTTTAGGGAGTTTAAATTGCTAAATTGAAGACTAAGAATTTTCATTATTTAGCCTCCTCTTGGCGCACTTCTTCTACTATATTGGCAAACGTTTCACGTATTTGGACTAAGCGTTGTTGCTCTTGCTCCCCCTCGAATGCTTCAAGAGCGAGACGTTTTTCAAACACATCGAACGGGGTGAGCTCAGCAAGGGTTTCGTTTTTTATTTGCTGTAAACTTTGCGCGGTTTTATGTCTGGCGCGGCGCAATTGCAGCACTTCAACGTTTCGCCCTTCGATCAAGCTTTGAATTTTTTGCTGCAAGTCGCTTAAGTAATCTTGCACTTCAACATGGATACATAGCCAAGTGGTTAGTTCGTTGCTTTGCTCAAAGGTTTGGCTGTTGTCGGTTTGCTCTGCGCTTTCGTCAACTCCTTCATCTTCACTGCTACGCATGGGATAAGCCGCTAATTGTTGGGTAATGCTGTCAATATCCCCTTTGAGCATAGCCATTGGCTGAAACAGTGGGATCGCTAATGGCGTAATTGTTCGCTGGCCAGTGTGGTCAAATTCCACTAGCACGACTTGCTTTTGTGATTTTAGCTCATCAAAACTCAAAGGAATGGGCGAGCCGCTGTAGCGAATATGCTCTGACTTGGCGACTATCTGCGGGCGATGAATATGCCCCAGCGCGATGTAATCCGCAGGGGGGAAACCTTCAGCAGCGAAGCCATCTAAGGTGCCGATATAAATCTCACGGACAGATTCAGACTGGCTGACGCCCAAGGCTGTTAAGTGACCGGTCGCGACAATGGGTATGTGTTTTTCTGTGCCAGCTGTTATGTGATTTCGACGGGTGACTGCATGTTGATAGATGTTGGCATAGTGGGCTTTTATCGCTTCGCTTAAGGCGAGCTTTTTGTCTTCACTGGTTTCACCTGAGCGACTTTGCAATACATCACGGGGGCGAATAAAGGGAATGGCACATAAAATGGCGCCCACCTCATCATTGGCGTCGGTTAGTTCGATAACTTGCTGCTCTATATCGTCGCAGGTATTGGCGATGACATAGGTGTGCAAACACGCGAGTAATTGCTTGGACTCGTTTAGGGTAGACACTGAATCATGGTTACCGCCTAACACCACTAATGTGCAGGCGAGTTGACTTAGTTCCACCACAAATTGATTGTACATTTGCCGAGCGTAGCTGGGCGGCGTACCGGTATCGAAAATATCCCCCGCAACGATTACCGCATCAATTTCATGTGCCTGTATTTGCGCAAGTAACCAATTTAAGAAGGCTTGGTGTTCGTTTTTACGGCTTTTAGTAAAGAAGTTTTGCCCGAGATGCCAATCAGAGGTGTGTAGAATTTTGATACGCCAAGTCCTTACTGGTTTTACAATTAATATACTGCTAATACCAAGTGTACTGCATCGATGGGGCGCAAAGTAGACAGCGAAGAAAATTCATTGTCAGGATCAGCAGAGCATGTTGTTACTCACGCTTAGGGCAAGCATAACGTTAGTCGCTTGCTTGTTTTGTCGCGTGGTACCGGTTTAGCCAGATATTTCGTCTGCTGATCGAAGACGTTGGGGTATTTTAAGCGATATTAGCCTTCTTTAACCAATAACTATTTGCTTTTCGAAGGGGTTAACCTACTGATTTAACTGGTTTGTTTTTAAGCTTTTAAGCGCGAAATTTGTAACTAAATATGTGTAATTGCGCCGATGATGGATTTTCGTGTTAATAGTGTTTACAGCTCAGATTAACTGGGCAACCACATACCCAACGACTGTTATAATAATAATAAATCGTTCTTCTGGCCGGACAGAAAGCAGTAACAGAAGACGACGCAGTGTTGAACATTTCATATTGATTCTGGGACATACAACACATGAAGAAAACACATACCTTTAAAGCCAAAGAGCAGTGGTTAAAAGTCGCGCTTATGATGAGTGCTTCATCGGCAATTTTAAGCGGGGCAAATGCCTACGCCCAAGAGCAAACAGTGGAAGCTGCAGATGAACTCGAAAAAATCAGCGTTATCGGTTCTCGTCGTTTAGGCCGTACCGTTGAAGACAGCCCCGTGCCTATCGATATTATTGGCGCCGAATCGTTAAGCACTACAGGGCAAACCGAAACCAATATGATTTTGGGCAGTTTGCTGCCCAGTTTCAACTTTCCTCAGCCGTCATTAACCGATGGTACTGATCATGTACGCCCAGCTCAGCTGCGCGGTTTGGCGCCGGACCATACCTTGGTACTGGTCAACGGCAAACGTCGTCATTCTAATGCATTGCTTAACCTTAATGGTTCAACGGGTCGTGGTTCATCGGCGGTCGATTTAAATGCGATACCGGCTAATGCGATTGAGCGTATTGAAGTATTGCGCGACGGTGCTGCCGCTCAGTACGGTTCTGATGCTATTGCTGGCGTAATTAACATTGTACTTAAAAGTGCCAGTAGCGGCGGTTCTGCGTCGGTGACTTACGGTGCTAATGTAACGACTATGGACGGTGTACCTGACTTAAAAGATGTGGGCATCGATGCAAATGGCGATTTAGCGTTCACTGAAGGTGGCGATCGTGAACTAACCGACGGTCAAACAGCGACTATGCGTGCCAATATGGGCTTTGAGCTAGGCGACGATGGCTTTTTAAATATCTCTGCTGAATTTCGTGACCGAAGTGCAAGCAACCGTTCTGACTATGATAATCGTGAAAACTATGCACGTATCGACGGTGAGCTTGACCCTCGCGAGCTAACCTGGGATCGCTACAACCACAACTTTGGCAATGGTGATGTACAAGATGTAGCCGTGTTCTTTAACGCGGGGCTTGAGTTAAACCCAAATGCTGAATTGTATTCGTTCGGCTCGTACAGTACCCGTGAAGGTGAAGGCGGTGGTTTCTATCGTCGTGCCAGCGACAGCCGCAATATCGAGGCGATATACCCTGATGGCTTCTTGCCGATTATCACCTCTGATATAAACGATTACTCATTTGCCACTGGCGTAAAAGGTGTTATGAGCGATTGGAACTATGACGCATCTGCGGTGTATGGCGAAGATGAATTTCAATTTGGTGTCAAAGACAGCTTAAACACGTCTCTTGGGCCAACGAGCCAAACGGTATTTGATGCCGGTACGCTAATTTATGACCAACTTACCTTAAACGTTGATCTTAGCCGTGAAGTCGATGTTGCAGGCTTAGACAGTGGGTTGAACGTGGCAGTGGGTGCTGAATATCGCCGAGAAGGTTACGAGATACAAGCGGGTGAAGAAGCATCTTATATTCAAGGTGAGTTTGGTGGGTCTGCTGGCTCTCAGGTATTCCCTGGCTTTACCCCTGAATCGGCGGGCAGCAATAGCCGTCACAACATCAGTTTGTATGTGGACTTAGAAGCCTATATTACCGAAAACTGGAATGTAACAGTGGCGGCACGTTACGAAGACTATTCTGATTTTGGCTCAACGGTTAATGGTAAATTTGCTACTCGTTATACAGTATCCGAAGATATTGCTCTTCGTGCGTCGGTGTCTACCGGCTTTAGAGCGCCGTCTTTACAGCAACAGTACTTTACGTCGATCGCAACCGTGTTCGTAGATGGCGAACCCACTGAAACAGGTACGTTTGCGCCTAGTAGTAATGTTGCTCAAGCACTTGGCTCTCCGGGTCTAGATGCAGAAGAAGCGGTTAACTATGGTGCGGGTATTACTTGGTCACCTGATTCAAACTTCAGTTTGTCAGTGGATTATTACAATATTAAAATTGATGACCGTATTGTGTTGTCTAACAACCTATCGGGTGAAGGCATTGAAGGATTACTTGCTGGCACCGGCGCTAACCGCGCGCGCTTCTTCTTGAATGCGATTGACAGTGAAACCTCTGGTGTAGATGTAGTGGCTTCCTATAACACAGACATTCAAAACTGGGGTGACATTGCCTTTAATGCTGGCTTTAACTACAACAAAAACGAAGTAACTGACGTTATTGACCCACCTGCAGTACTCGCTGGGGCGGGTTTTGACCAAGGTAATTTGTTTGATGATGTAGAGCTGAGTCGTTTTGAAGTGGGTTCACCTAAAACCAAGCTTAACTTAAGCGCGGTATGGAGCATGGACGAGTGGCACGCCACATTGCGTACAACGCAATACGGTGAAACTCAAGAGCCATCAAGCGACCCAGCGACGAACGAAGTGTTGCCAAGAAAATGGGTGACGGACTTAGACGTAGGTTACGACGTGACAGAAAATCTGACCCTAACCTTAGGCGCAAACAACTTGTTTGACGTTTATCCTGACACTACCCGTGAATTGGTCGACGAAGTGGGTACATTCTCACGCTTGTTCCCATACTCTGGGTTCTCGCCGTTTGGTTTCTCGGGCCGATTTGTTTACGGTAAGGTTGCTGTAACCTTCTAAAGGTAGGTCTTTGGCGGTCTTTGGCGGTCTTGTTGGCCGCTAGTTGGTCACGCAAGTATGCTGACATAACAGAGCAATATACAAACATTATCGGGGGCAGCATATGCTGTACCCCGATTTTTTATCTTTTACACAAGGTATTTGCGTGGCGGTTAGCTTATTCAGCTGTTTCAACACGTAAGTGGTAACCAGAATATTTGCGCATATTAATGACGCGATCCCCATCAAGCATCCAGTATTGGCCTTTCAACCCTTGTAATACGCCACTGAATGTTAGCTCTTTATCTAAATTAATCGATTTCACTTTTTCAGGATATTGCTCAACTGGGTAGTGTATGTTCACTGCTGGCAGATCAAGTATATCAATGGCCTGAAAGCCATATTCATCGGTTATCTCGTCTAATTGATCTTCAATTTTGGTAATGAGATCTTCTTTTAATTGCTGTAAATCTGAGGTGTCTGGCTGACTTTTCAACATGGTGCGCCAGTTGGTTTTATCGGCAATAAATTCTTTCATGGCAGTTTCAACCAAACCACTGGTTAAGCGATTTTGCACACGCATAATCGCCATTGCTTGGGTGGCACCTTGGTCAATCCAGCGACTGGAAACGGGCTCATTAACATGGCGGGTGATGCCCACCTTGATGGTGCCCGTGTTGGCCAAATAAACATAGTGATCGGAAAGGCAGTTGGCCTCACCCCAACTAGGCTCGCGGCAGGTACCAGCGTCGTAATGGCAAAGCTCAGGTTTGATAATACAGCTATCACACTGGGCCAGTTTGGTTAAGCAGCGGTAGCAGTAACCTTGGTTGAAGCTCTTCTTCGTTTTTGTTTGGCAATGAATGCAATTGATCAAATTGTCGAAGCTGACTTTAATCTCTTTGCCAAGCAGTGCATTCATATCGATATGTTGTTCGCCAATGGGTAGCTGGTATTGCGCAAGATGCTCTGAGTCAGTGGAAACCTGCATTTTACGAATGTTGCCTTGATAAATGGTCATGATGCTCTGGTCCTGTGGAAAATGTGTCTAATTTTTGTCGGCACGTCTTTTTAGCCAAGCCGGTTATTGTGCCAGTTTGCAACGAATATAGCGAAATCAACCTTGGCATTTGTGCAGCGTAGTACTTCGTCCAGGCGTTATCTTGCAAGTGGCTACAAGACATAACAGATAACTATCCAGGCAACGGGCGCCGACGAGAGATACAGCTACTGGGCCTCAGGCGTGGATATTCTATCATCGACAATGACCTGCTCCAGTTTCCATCTATTTCCAGTAATACCCAGCAATACCCTTAAATATCTTTCAAACCCATCCAACGACCCCTTTGCCCTCACCGAGCAAAAATTGACCAGATGGTCTATTGTATGGTAAAAAAATTACCTGGAATTTACAGTTGTCACTGAAATATCATCAATCTCAGGCAGACTTTGATGGCCAAATTCACCTCAATAGAACGATAAACATAAGACGAGAGCAATATGAAAAAAGTAGCCTTTATATTATGTGCCACGCTGTTTGCTAGCCACACTGCGTATGCAAACGTTGAAAATGGAAGCTTCGAAAATTGGACCGCTGGTGCGCCCGCAAGTTGGACAACCATAGACTCGGGGATCAGTCTTACTCAATCTGCCAGTCAGGTGAAAAGTGGTAATAGCTCGGCGGCGATTAGCGTAAATACAGGCTCTCAGGGTTCTACCGATTTTAGGCAAAGCGTGAATGTTGTCGCCGGGCAACCTTATTCAGCCAGTGTTTGGGTTCGCCACACTGAAGGCGGTGTAAAAGCGCGTTTATATGTGAATGGCTATCGCGGTTATTCGACCGCAAGTTTGGTCAATCAATGGCAGCAACTGAGCTACAGCTATACACCTAGTGCCAGTGGCAGCATTGAAGTGGGTTTGCGTTTTTATGATGGGGCAGGTTTCGATGGTTCAGAAATCGTATACGTGGACGATTTTGAACCCAATAGTGATAACGGCTTTGCCCCTATTGCCTGCAATACTAACAGCGGAAGCTTCGAGCTGGTCACCGACAATTATGCCAGTGAAACGAGCTGGCAAATCACTAACAGTCAATCTGTGGTGTTGGCTTCCGGTAGCGGCTACGCCAACAATACTCGCTATAGTGAGCCACTGTGTTTGGATGACGCAAGTTATGTATTTACCATCGATGATACCTATGGAGATGGTATATGTTGTAACGTAGGGATGGGCGAATACAGCCTTGTCTTTAACGGGGTTACGCTGGCCAGTGGTAGCGACTTTGCTAGCCGTGAGTCTTCAAGTTTTACCTTAGGTACAACTTCGGGTGGCGGCGGTAATGGTGGGGGAAGTGGCGACTTAAGCGCTTATTACGCCAGTGCCCAAGGGTTAACAGGTTATAGCCTGAAATCCTCCTTGTATAACATTATTAAAGGTCATGCTAGCCAAGGTTATGGTGCGCTGTGGACGTTTTACAACGCGAATGGGCGAGACCATTATTATGAAAATGATGGCTCAATTTTAGATATTTACTCAGAGAACCCTAGTGGCAGTGAAAGCTATACTTATACTGCGGTAAGTGACCAGTGTGGTAATTACTCAGGGGAAGGTAACTGCTATAACCGTGAGCATTCGTTTCCTAGAAGTTGGTTTGGTGGGGCAGTTGAGCCGATGAATTCTGATGTGCATCATATTTTTGCCACGGACGGTTATGTAAACTCTAAACGCGGTAGTTACCCCTTTGGGGTGGTGGGCAGCGCAACCTTTACGTCGACTAACGGCTCTCGTTTAGGCAGTGCCAATGTTGGTATTGGCTTTACTGGCACAGTGTTTGAACCCATTGATGAATTTAAAGGGGATATCGCGCGGGCCTATTTTTATATGGCTACCCGTTACCAAAATGTGATTGGTGGCTGGCAAGGTAATAGCACGTCGTCTAGCGCGGTCTTAGATGGAAGTAGCGATCACGTCTTTGAAAACTGGACGCTGAATTTGTTGAAAAGCTGGCATCAACAAGACCCCGTAAGCCAAAAAGAGCTGGACCGTAATGAGGCTGCTTATTCCCATCAAGGTAACCGTAATCCCTTTATTGATTATCCTCAATTCGTCAGCGAAATATGGGGTCAGTAAGAATTCGTTTTACCCAGTAAATTATCTTGATTAGTCAATTATCAGGGGCGTTATTCGCCCCTTTTTCAGTTCTATAGCATTTGTTATGCTTGAACAATCGAATTGAACAGAGCGCAAAAAGTATAGGAGGAATATGAACACACTAGTCTTGCAACAGATTCAGCGCTACTGCGATGATCCCCAGCTGTATAAAGTACAAACGTTGCAAAAGTTGTGGAGTAATTATGGTGAGATTGCGCGTTATTACAGCCCTAAACACGATAAAAATATCATTGTTAAACATATTAAACCGCCATCTGAGGTGAATCATCCCAGGGGCTGGCACAGTGATGTGGGGCATCAGCGTAAAGTTGATTCATATCGAACCGAGGCAGATTTTTATCAGCATTATGCTGCCTTTTGTTATGGCGAGTGTTACGTGCCTGATTATATCACCCTAATTAAAGACTCGGTTCATACTGAGCAGCAAACATTGCTGATGGAAGACCTAACATCCAGTGGTTTTAGCCTTACGTTTAATACTGCAAGTGACGAGCAAGTTAACATCGTGCTGAACTGGTTAGCGCATTTTCATGGTCGTTTTTTACACATCACTACGCCAGAATTGTGGCCTGTGGGAAGTTATTGGTATTTAGCGACCCGCCAAGCTGAATACAACGCGATGCCGGACGGTCCATTGAAAGATAGCGCTGAACAAATAGATAGGGCGCTAAATAGTGCGCGTTTTAAAACCCTTTTACACGGTGACGCCAAGTTAGCTAATTTTTGTTTTAGTGACGATGGTCGCGTGGCGGCAGTGGATTTTCAATATGTTGGCCGAGGCGCGGGTATTAAAGACGTGATGTATTTTTTGGGCAGTTGTTTACCTGACGGGGCGTTGTGGGCAAAACATGATGCGTATATTGACTACTATTTCGCACAGTTAAAAAGCGTGTTACTTCACGGTCATGTTACGAAAACCAGTGAGGATAACGTTAATAATCAGGCTATCGTGGATTCAGTGCCTGATAATACGGTTTGGGTATATGAACTAGAACAAGAATGGCGAAAGTTGGTCCCGTTAGCTTGGGCTGATTTTAATCGTTTCTTGCAAGGCTGGAACCCTGAGCATGTTAAAATAAATGACTTTATGCAGGCGCAAACGTCGTTAGCACTGGCAAGGTAATGCATGACTGCTCGCATCCCTTTGCTCATTCTCGATTACGTGATGGTTAATAATGGCACACAGCAAATAGCGACACTATGGGTCATCTCATTCTTGCGTTTACCCCCACAAGAGTTATGGAATTCGCTATTGTGATTGAATGTCAACGGGAACCAGTACACCATCAAGACACTGATAAGATGACCATCGCTTTAGCTCATCTTCGCTGATTACGACTTTATTTGATCTCAACTCTTTTTACTGACTTAACTGACTCAAGCCGTGCCAATTATGAATAAATCGCTACTTTTCGCTAATATCCAGCGCGCTTTAAAAGTCAATTTCATTCCCGCGATATGTTTACAAGTTATCGCTTTAGGGATTGGGTTAAGCTACTTTTATTGGCCAGCGAGTCTGCCGGTATTTAACTTTTTTGGTCATTTAAAAGCGCAACATGGCACCAGCTATGCGGTGGTTTCGACGGCTTTTTTTGGTGGGCTATTACCATATTTATATTTATTGAGCACCGGCCAGATTAGTTTTAAACCTAAAAGTCAGCTGGTCTTCTATTGCTGCCTATGGGCAATGATGGGCTGGCTGGTGGATACCTTCTATGGCTTACAAATTACCCTATTTGGTAATGACACTGACATTGCCACCCTTATAAAGAAAACCGCATTTGATCAGTTTGTATTTAGTGCCTTACTGACGTGTCCATTTTTGACCTTAAGTTATCAGTTTAAAGATGCGCAATTTAGTTTAAAAGATTTTTTGCAGACCCTCGATAGCCGCCTGCTTTTGCTCTATTTGCCGACCACGATAGTGACTAATTGGTTGGTTTGGATCCCTGCGGTTCTGCTTATTTATCTTATGCCGCCAGTGTTGCAGATCCCACTCTTCAATCTTGTCTTATGCTTTTTCGTTTTAGTACTAGCGATGTTGAATTCAGATCCAAAGGTGACTTCAGCCCCCATTTAATCGCGATTTTAAGTCATCTTCCTAAGTCTGCGTTAATAATTGCCATGTAAACTGGCGGTTGTTGTTTCATCCTTAGGGCTGGTATTTTGGCGCGCTCATTTTCATTTGTTTTTTTATTCGGCCTAGGCCTGCTGATTATGGTGACCTTTCAACTGAGTGGTATTGATGAATGGTTAGCGACTAAGCTGTACATTTATACCGATAATTGGCAGTCGAAAAATAACTGGTGGCTAGACGCAGTTGCCCATAAGGGCGGGCGCTATTTGGTGATCATTGTGATGCTATCACTCTTAAGCCTGACGATTGTTAGCTATTGGCGCGCTTTGTGGCAACCATGGCAACGTAAGATCGGTGCCTATGTGTGTGTGGCGACCTTAAGTGCTATTGGGATCGTGTCGTTTTTAAAAGGCGTCACAACGTTACCTTGCCCTTGGGATATACAGGGCTTCGGTGGGGATAGGCCGCCAGTCTATTTGTACGATGTATTTGCTAGCGATTTAGTCACAGGGCATTGTTTTCCTGCGGGTCATGCCTCAGGCGGTTATGCTTTTTTTAGTCTGTATTTTGCCGCTAAGGTTTGGCGGTGTAAATCCCCCCAATCGTCATCCTACAATCTATGGTTTTTGCCAGGAGCGTTCCTTGGGACGATATTTGGCATCGATCAGCAATTACGTGGGGCACATTTTTTATCTCATGATATTGCTAGTGCACTTATTTGCTGGGGTGTGTGCGCGTTACTTTATTGGGGCTTTTTCACCCGTGGTGAACCCGCCAAAATAGACATTAATCACTGATACATTTTGTTAATTTATCCTCTTCATCATTAGGCATATATGCATATTTCATCAAATAAATTAAACGGTACTGGCTGGCGCCGGATTGCTAAAGCCACGCAGTGTTCTTTTCAAGGTTTTAAAGCGGCGTGGTTATTCGAATCGGCATTTAGGCAAGAACTTGTATTGTGTGCGCTATTATTGCCTTGCTCATTGATACTTAAGCAATCCGCATTTCATTGGCTAGCCTTAATCATCAGTTTGCTATTTTTGTTGTTCGCAGAAATGATTAACTCTGCATTGGAAGCGCTGGCCGATAGTGTATCCCTTGAGCATCATCCTCTTATTGGCCGTGCCAAAGATATGGGCTCGTCTGGGGTCTTTATCGCTATGGTTATCGCCTTGTTGGTCTGGGGAGAAGCGCTTTGGCGATACATGGTTTAGGCGCGCTAGAGCATTTAATTGAAGGTCACAGAGTTCAAATCGCCGCCTACCGGTGAAGCATATTGGATTACCATCGCCTAAACGCCCCTTTATGTATAAAGATTGCGCTTTAACAGGTGTTTTGTTGTTAATAAATAATTAAACACATGGACATCTCGATAAATCTGGTGGTTAATTTATTGACCTCCTATTTCTTCTAGATTACAGTTCGAAATCAGTCTGTTGCGCATTGCGTAGATCATATATAGCGTTTATCCTTTCAGTATTATTACTAAGCATTTTTGTTATCAAATTCTTGTTTTAAGACGCAATATAGATTATTAATTTATGTAGCGTGATAGAACATTGTTTATTCCGTCAAATCAATAGGCAGTTAATTTAGCGATATGTTAATCCCTGAAAAAGCCATAAAAGATGCTGTTTATCAATTATTTGATACGGTGGATGTTCTTTCAGTGCAAGGATACGATGAAGAGCGCAGGGTTATTTATTGGAATTTGGGTAGCGAATTACTTTACGGTTACACCGAAAAAGAAGCCCTAGGCAAAAAACTAGAAGACATCATTTTCCCTGAGCATATGCGTAAATTTGTTGTCTCTGCGCACAAAGATTGGCTCGAACGGGGTATCAAAATTCCTGCAGCTGAAATCACGTTGTGCAATAAAAGTGGTGATGATGTAAGTGTCTTTTCAAGTCATGTATTGTTTACCAATGAATATAACAAACACGAAATGTACTGTATTGATATTAACTTGGCAGAGGTAAGACAGGCCCAAGCTCAAGCGAAATTTAAAGAAAATATGCTTGAAGCTGTGTTTGAAGCGACGCCTGACAGGTTTTTCTTAATAGAAGAAGATGGCACTATCATTGATTATCACGCGGGCGATAACAAAGATCACTACGCTACACCAAAGGAATTTATTGGTAAAACGATAAAAGACTTATTTCCTGATAAGGTCGCTAGAAAGTTTAAAGTTTACAATACAAAAGGAATGTCTCATGGGGGAGGGGCGAGTTTTGAGTATGAGTTAACTATGCCGAATGGCGTGAGTTACTTTGAAGCGAGACTTAGCCACTTAAAAGCATTTAAGCAAGTCGTGATCATTGTGCGAGATATTACTGAACAACATAAAGCAGCGGAAAAAATACGGCAACATGCATATTTTGACAGCTTAACCTTATTACCCAATCGTTTTTTATCCCTCGACCGTTTAACGCAAATGATTGAGGAAGCGAAAAGAAATCGCGAAAAAGTCGCGTTACTGTTTTTAGATTTAGATGATTTTAAAAAGGTAAATGATTCATTAGGCCATGAAGTGGGCGATAAACTGCTGATAGAGGCCTCCAATAGATTAACACTCGCATTACGCAAAGCAGACACTGTCGGCCGTTTAGGGGGCGATGAGTTTATTGTGTTGCTACGCGCGTTGGCAAATGATCGTGACGCAATTGAGATTGCTGAACATTTACTCAAAATATTTCGTGAACCTTTTCAAATTGATGGCAAAGAGCTCATTCTGACCTTAAGTATCGGCATAGTTACCTATCCTGAAAACGGTAATAGTACCTCTGATTTGCTGCGTAATGCCGACGCCGCAATGTATCAATCAAAATTACTAGGACGTAATACCTATTCATTTTTTACCAAAAAAATGAACGACATTATGTTACGCCGTTTTGAAATAGAGGGGCAGATGAGTCATGCGTTAGAAAATAACGAATTTGAAGTCTATTATCAGCCCAAGATTGATGTCAAAAATGGACGAGTGGTTGGTGCCGAAGCCTTACTTCGCTGGCGCAATCCAACCTTAGGTAATGTGACGCCAGATGAGTTTATTCCTATCGCGGAACATACCGGCTTAATTGTGCCTATTGGTAAGTATGTTGTTGAGCAGGCCCTCAAATTTTTAAATGAGTGGCGAAACGTTCATCAACGAAATTACACCATGGCGGTTAATCTATCTCCGCGACAATTTAGGGATAAAGAACTCATTAGTTTTATCAAAAAATCCCTTAGTGAAGAAGGCATTAAACCTGATAGCTTAGAATTTGAAATTACCGAAGGGATCTTAATGATCGGTAACTCTTATATTGATGATGCGTTAGATGAAATCAATAAGCTGGGAGTCAAATTATCAATGGATGATTTTGGAACAGGGTATTCATCATTAAGTTATTTACGCCAATATTCGTTTGATATATTAAAAATAGACCGAAGTTTTATTAACGGAATAACTTTGAAAAAAGAAGATTTTGACCTCGTAAAAGCAACCATAGCCATGGCCCACAGTTTGGATTTACTGGTGGTGGCTGAAGGCGTTGAAACCCACGAACAACTCAAGTTATTAGGTGAACTCGGGTGCGACTTAATACAAGGGTATTATTTTAGTCGCCCCTTACCGGCTAAAGAGATGATTAATTTTCAGTTCGCTACAAACGGCTAATATAATCTACGGGGATGATATTCCCTGGGTACTTGTCTACTAATATATCTTAATCGTCTAGCCTCGTTTCGGGCATAAATAGAGATACTAGGCCGCATCCTAGCTGCTTGTTTATATCGAGTGTCTTCTCTTCTTCATTAGCCCATTTCTCAATCTAATCTTCTGCTTTTATACCCAGTAACGGAGGTGCGGGCGTTACTTCAACATCAGAATCTACCTCTAGACTCAGTAAAATTGCCTGAGCGAGAGCATCATGAGAGTTGGGTATGTCTTTCAAGGTACGGGTTTTATCAATGTCGATATCTGATGACGAACCAGCCCATACCATAAGCGGTACATGGGTTTGTGCTTCAGGAGCAAACATGTATGGCATGCCATGCAGATATACATTGTTTTCACCTAGCGATTCGCCGTGATCGCTAACATAGATCATAGCGGTTTCGTAGCGAGGCGTATTGTGTTTTAAAAAACCAATTACCTTGGCTAAAAAAGAGTCCGTATAAAGAATCGTATTGTCGTAGGCGTTAATAATTTCTTGATTACTGCACATTGATAATTCGCTGGTTTGGCACGCTGGGGTGAACGTTTCAAACTCTGACGGGTAACGCTTGCTGTACGCTGGGCCATGACTACCCATTTGATGCAGCACAATCAGAATGTCTTGTTCTTGGGCGTCGATGTATTCCTGTAGTCCATAGAGCATGCCTTCATCACGACACTCATCGTCACATACTGGGTTGGTATCCTGATTTTTGAAACTGACGTAAGGTATGCGGTCGGCGACGCCTTTCGAATCAGAGTTGTTATCACGCCACTGTACGCTAATATCCGCTTTGGCAACGATGTCGAGAACATTTTCAGTGGTGTTACTGTTGCTTACATCAAAGCCGTCTCGGCCGATTATTGAGAACATACATGGCACCGATATAGCTGTTGATGTACCGCAGCTACTGATTTGGCTAAATGACACTAAGTCTTTCTCTTTCGCCAGTAGTGGATTGGTTTCACGGGCATAGCCGTTTAGTGAAAAATGATCGGCTCGGGCTGTTTCCCCCACGACGACTATCACTAACTCACGGTGTAAGTCTGTGTCAGGGATAGCGGCTCGGCTTGTTTCGAATACAAATTCAGTGGCCGAAACTGCGCGCAAATTCTGTAAGGCCAATGCGACAAATGAATACATGGGTTGAACAGGGTTGCTGTAGTAACGAATCGGTTTATGTTCACGAAAGAAGCTAGCGTACTGGCCGCTAAAAGCAAATATATTAGCGACGATAATCACAACGCTGCTCAGTAAGGTCATGCCGGTAAAAACAGAGCGGCGTTTAAAATCTTTTAGGTTTGTTTGTTTTTTTATGGTGATGGCGTTAAAAAATATACTGGGTAGCACACCAAATAGCGTAACGTGGCCTAACATGCCGATGTTGAATAAGTCTGTTGCTTCAGCTGAATTAGTAGCAAACATGTTGCGGATCATTTCCACGTCAAATATAACGCCGAAGCCGTCAGTGAAATAACTGCATATTGCACCAGTAAGCAAAACAATTGAGATCGCTAGCTTCACTGGCATAAACCAATTCAATAGGACGCACATTATACTGGTCAGCGCCCATAGCATTATGCCCGCTGAGGCTATAAATAACGCATTTTCAGGCCAAGGGTATATTGCTTCTAGGTGATTGAAGAACGTGCTGTTGCCAGTAAGTGTGACCAGCAAAGCGCTAAGTACTATCGCCAGTTGGGGGCTAAATTGACATTTCTGCATCCACAGCTTGGGGCGCTTAGTTATGTTTATCATGGTAAAAATCGGTGGTGTTGAATTTTCATACTGCTTGTAACCAAGTTATCCAGCACTCGAGAATCATTTAAGTGGCTGTTGAGCGTGCGGGCATATTAGTACTGGCAACTTAACATTATCTTAAGGCGTTATTTAAATTTGTTCTGAGCGCCCCAAGATCCTTTGAAGTGATTTTTTAGCCAAACGCCAATTTTTAGTAAAACACTAAGTAACAAGCTGATTAGCCGTTACTTTTATCTATTCAGATTATTAGGACGCCTGTGAAATCTGTTAAAACCGTTACCTTAATGCGTTGGTTATTTGGCCAGCTTGCTCCCTATAAAGCCAAAGTTATTTGCGCCGTTGTTGCGCTGATAATTGGCTCCGGCTCTTGGTTATTACTTGGTCAAGGCGTAAAAGTAGTCGTTGATGAAGGCTTCGTGGCGAGCAATGCCGATAAGCTTAATCAAATGATGCTTATCGTTATGGTAATCGCATTGATTGGTAGCGTGGCTGCATACTTTCGTTTCTATTTAATGATTTGGTTAGGAGAGCGTGTTAGTGCTGATATTCGCCAGTCGGTGTATGCGCATTTATTGACATTGCCCCCCGCATTTTTTGAAAAAACGCGCACCGGGGAAGTCATTTCCCGATTTACCAGCGATACCACCGTCTTACAATCAGTTGTGGGTATGGGCTTATCGATGGCACTAAGGGCGAGCATTACTTTTATTGGCGCCTTGCTGTTAATGCTGGTCACCAGTCCCATGCTAACGTTATATGTGTTAATTGCAGTGCCTATTGTATTGCTACCCATTCGTATTTTCGGCGCGAAAGTCCGTTATTACGCCCGTACCAGCCAAGACAGAGTCGCTGATTTAGGGGCTTATGTTGATGAGTCGCTACATGAAATACATACCGTTCAAGCCTATTCCCATGAATATTTAGATAAAAGTATGTTCGAAGGACGTGTAGAAGATGTGATGCTGGCGGCAAAAAGCAGAATTCGTTTCAGGGCGTTATTGGTATCTTGCATCATGGGTATCAGTATTACTGCCATTACTATTGTTGCATGGTTAGGCGCGCAGCAGGTATTAAATGGTAGCTTAAGCGCGGGGGAATTAACCGCATTTATGTTTTATGCCGTGATGGCAGGTGGGGCAGTCGCTACAATTAGTGAAGTGATCGGCGAAATACAAAAAGCTGCGGGAGCCAGTGAGCGCCTAATGGAGCTACTGAATACCAGCAGTTCGGTTGTAGAGCCTTTGACGCCCACTTTATTACCAAAAATTGTATCCGGTAATCTTACCCTCTCTCAGGTTGATTTTGTTTATCCAACGGGAGAGGGGGCTTTGGCACTGCAACAAATTAGTTTAGCCATTGACGCCGGTGAGCGTATTGCCTTGGTAGGGCCTAGTGGTGCCGGCAAGTCGAGTTTATTTCAATTGTTGCTACGTTTTTATGATATTCAAGCCGGACAGATTACGCTGGAAGGCGTGGACATTACCCAACTTGAGTTAGATACCCTGCGTCGACAATTTGCCCTTGTGCCTCAAGAGTCGGTAATTTTTGCTACTAGCGTGGCTGACAATATTCGTTACGGACGCCCTGATGCTAGCGATGAAGAGGTGCAAGCCGCGGCAAAAGCGGCCAGAGCCAATGAATTTATTGACATGTTGCCTGATGGTTATGAAACCTACTTAGGTGAACGAGGTGTGCGCCTATCGGGTGGGCAGAAGCAGCGTATTTCTATTGCGCGAGCGATATTAGCTGACCGACCAATCTTATTACTCGATGAAGCGACCAGTTCCCTTGATGCAGCAAATGAGCAGTATATTAAGCTGGCGCTAGATGAACTAATGCGCGGTAAAACCACCTTAATTATTGCTCATCGATTGTCTACCGTGATCAACGCAGATCGTATTGTTGTTATGGATCAGGGCAAAATTGTGGCGATTGGCAAGCACCAACATTTGATTGAGAATAATGCACTGTATCGAGAATTTGCTCAGTTGCAGTTGGTCAGTTAAATATCAGTGCGTTAGCGTAAACCGCATACAATAACGCTGTACGAATCAATGTATACCGAGAACATTTATATGAAAATTGCTCAAGTGGGAGAACCCATACTGCGTAGCATGGCCAAACCTGTTACTGACAGCGAAATTAACAACGCAGCCTTGCAAACCTTTATTGACGACTTAATGCAGACCATGCAAGTAGCCAATGGGGTAGGTATTGCGGCGCCACAGGTTTTTGACGAACGTGCCGTAATGATTATTGCATCACGACCGAGCCCGCGGTATCCAGATGCGCCAAACATGGCACCCCTAGTACTCATCAACCCAAAAGTGCTACAAAGCGCCAATGAAACCGTAAAAGATTGGGAAGGCTGTTTGTCGGTTCCTGGTTTACGGGGGTATATTCGCCGAGCACAGTGGGTAGACATTGAGTATCAAACTCGGGAGGCAGAGCGGGTTACGCTTCGTTTAGACGGTTTTGTTGCACGTATTTTTCTACACGAATATGATCACTTAATTGGTAAAACGTGGCTTGATCATGTGGAAGTCAATACTGACATTATGGCTGAATCAGTGTGGCGACGTGTTATTGCAGGGATACCTGACGAGGCCGAGTAGGCGCGTGTTGAATATTGTGTCAGGCTTAAATAGATGACAAATTTGTATAGGCAAACCCATCCCAAATCTGTTAATTTTCGGCTAATGGTTTAGCGTGATATATCCTGGTTAAACATAATCTTTTTTATGAGTGAGAGTGCAAGTTGCGAACAGTGTTAAATAGATTTTCGGTAGTGATGTGTTTATCCGTGTTGGGTTGTCTGAATGCGCCTGCCTATTCTCAAGATAACGATAAAGGCAAAACGTCTAATAACGTTCACTCGGCCGTTCAGAGCTTGGCTGCAAAGAAAATGAACGACGAAGTGGCAGAAGCACTAAGCCCCAGAGCTCTTTTTGCCCAATGTGTGGTTGACTTACAAAGCCAAGCGCACGCGGTTGGCGTGTCAGCGCGGGTGACCCAAGACGTATTAGGCCAAGCTAAATACAAAGAAAAGATTATTTCGCTGGATCGCAATCAGCCAGAATTCGTGCAAACGTTTACCGATTACTTTGATAAGCGTGTAAACACATGGCGTATTGAGAAAGGCCAGCAAATGATGACTAAGCATCACGCGTTTCTCGCTCAGTTGAATAAAGAATACGGCGTACCCGCACAATATTTATTGGCGTTTTGGGGCCTTGAAACTAATTTCGGCTCCTACAAAGGTAAAAGTCCAGTGATTGATTCTCTGGTGACATTGGCTTGCGATAATCGTCGAAGTCGCTATTTCTCCAGTGAGCTTATGCAAGCCTTGCTACTTATCGACCGTGAAAAATTAGATGACAAGCAAATGGTCGGATCATGGGCGGGGGCAATGGGCCATACTCAATTTATGCCATCGGCTTATATGAAATATGCGGTAGACGGTGACAAAGATGGTCAGATAAATCTGTGGGATAGTGAAAAAGATGCCCTCGCATCAGCAGCAAACTTCCTAAAGAATTTGGGTTGGCAAAGTGGGTATAAATGGGGGAGAGAAGTTAGTTTACCTGCCTCTTTTAATTATTTGCTTGCCGGTAAAAATGATCCTAAGCCTTTATCAATTTGGAATACGGCGGGCGTGACACGTACCGACGGTAAGGCTATTGGCACAGGCGATATTAAAGGTGCGCTGTTAGTCCCTGCGGGCCATGACGGACCTGCATTTTTAGCCTATAAAAACTTTAATGTGATCTTGCGTTGGAATAACTCTGAATACTACGGCATTGCCGTAGGGCATCTTGCCGATCGTATTGCTGGATTAGGCACGCTATCAAAACCATTGCCGAAATTGCCTAGTTACACAGTGGATGAGATGCGCCAGCTACAAGATAAATTGAACGAGCTGGGTTTTGATGTGGGTAAGGCTGACGGTATTTTAGGTCCCGGCACTCGCAGCGGCATTCGCCAATTTCAACTTTCCCAAGACATGATTGCGGACGGATATCCTGCCCGTAATGTGTTCGATGTATTAATGAACCAGCCGCGGCCGACTAACTCTTAGTTTTGTGCCGTATTAGCATCAATGCCCATCGATTTTGATGGGCATGCATCCTCAATGTAACCGCGTGTTTAATTGCCTTTTTCGAACGACTTTACTGGGCTAAAAAGCACTTTAGGTATATACTCCTGCGGTCAAATTTTAAGCATATTTTTATTTTTTTGTGGAGTTGTATGTCCAACCTGAGTCAACCTGTCGCCAAATCGCCTGTTAAACGCCAACCTGTAGGGCGTATGAAAGCCGAACGCGGCCTCTTTTCTTATCCTAAGTATTGGGCTGAGTGTTATGGCCCTGCGCCATTTTTACCCATGTCACGCAAAGAAATGGACATCTTAGGTTGGGATAGCTGCGATATTATTATTGTAACGGGGGATGCATATGTTGATCACCCTAGTTTCGGAATGGCGGTGATTGGTCGTGTGCTTGAGTCTCAAGGATTTCGCGTGGGCATTATTTCCCAGCCAGATTGGACCAATAAGAATGATTTTATGCAACTCGGTGAGCCTAACTTATTTTTTGGTGTAACCGCAGGCAACATGGATTCAATGATTAATCGTTACACTGCAGAGCGCAAGTTACGCCATGACGATGCCTATACTGCCAACAATGAAGGGGGGAAACGCCCTGATCGTGCGGTGACGGTTTATACACAGCGCTGTAAAGAAGCCTACAAAAAACCCGTCGTTATCGGTGGTATTGAAGCGAGCTTACGCCGTATCGCCCATTACGATTATTGGTCAGATAAAGTACGTCGTTCGGTATTGTTCGACTCCAAAGCCGATATGCTTATGTTTGGTAACGCTGAACGACCATTGCTTGAGATGGCACACCGCTTTGCTGCGGGTGAAACCATAGAGCAAATGCAAGATATTCGCGGCACCGCCGTTATTCGTAAAGAGCCGTTACCCGGTTGGCAAGGTGTTGATTCAACGCATTTAGACAGCATAGGAAAAATTGATCCTGTCATTAGTCCCTATGAAATGATTGAAGACAAATGCGCAGTATCTTCTGAAGCCGAAAAGCAAGCTGCTATCGCAGAGCAAAAAGCTCAGCCTATCGTAGTGCAGCCTTTTACCTCGAAAACCCAAAGACGTAAACCTTGGGATAAAACCTATGTGTTATTGCCGCCCTACGATGTGGTGCGTGCTGAAAAAACCCATTACGCACACACTTCTCGTATCTTGCATAAAGAAACCAATCCAGGTTGTGCGCGCGCCTTAGCGCAGCGACATGGCGATAGAATTATTTGGATTAATCCCCCTGCTTATCCACTTGAAACCGAAGAAATGGATGCCGTATTCGATTTACCTTATGCACGGATACCGCACCCTAGTTACGGCAAAGCTAAAATACCGGCTTACGACATGATTAAAACGTCGGTGAATATCATGCGTGGCTGTTTCGGTGGTTGTACTTTTTGCTCGATCACTGAACATGAGGGACGGGTAATACAAAGCCGTTCTGAAGAATCGATTATTCGAGAAATAGAACAGATTCGCGACAAAGTCCCTGGTTTTACCGGCGTTATTTCAGACTTGGGTGGGCCTACGGCGAATATGTATAAGTTGCGCTGTAAAAGTCCTAAGGCTGAACAGGCATGTCGTCGTTTATCCTGTGTGTGGCCAGAAATTTGTGGGCACCTAGATACGGACCAAACGCCTACGGTAGAACTCTATCGTAAAGCCCGAAAGGTCGAAGGAGTGAAGAAGGTTCTGATTGCATCAGGCGTGCGTTACGATTTAGCCATTGAAGATCCTAATTACGTACGTGAACTCGTCACTCATCATGTCGGTGGTTACCTTAAAATTGCCCCTGAGCACACTGAAAAAGCACCTCTGGATAAAATGATGAAGCCGGGCATGGGTACCTATGACCGCTTCAAAGAAATGTTCGACAAATACACCAAAGAAGCAGGTAAAGACCAGTACCTAATCCCGTATTTTATCTCTGCCCATCCAGGCACAGAAGATGAAGATATGTTGAATCTTGCGCTATGGTTAAAAGAGCGCAACTTCAAATTAGATCAGGTGCAAAACTTTTATCCATCGCCGATGGCAAATGCGACCACTATGTATCACACGGGTAAAAATCCGATCCATAAAGTGACTCATAAGAGTGAAGAGGTATCGATCCCCAAAGGTGAAATTCATCGCCGTTTGCATCGTGCATTCTTACGTTATCATGATCCGGTCAATTGGCCATTATTACGTAAGACGTTAAACGAAATGGGCAAGGGATATCTGATTGGTAGCGGGGCGAAGTGCCTCGTGCCTGCAGAGGGACGCAATGAGCTTAAAGGCAGAGATCATAAAGAACATGCTAAACGCTCAGCAAATAAAGCCTACGCCAAAGGCAAGGGAGTTCAATCGCCTAACGCCAAAAAAGCGCAACAAGGATTGACTCGTTTTAGTGACAATCAACCCCATAATAAAGCGGCTGCAGCTGACGCCGCTAGCCGCAAGAAATCTAAGCCTAATGCAAAAAAGCCACACTAAATAAGTGTGGCTTTTGGTAACGTGATAGACAATGGGTAACTTATTGACGGCGGCGTCGCAAGTATACTAGCGCCGCCAATGGCAACATTAATAATGAAAACATGCCTGGCGCAGGAACCTCCCGTAACACTTGGCCACGTATTTCGCCCCCGCCAAAGCTCGCTGTGTGTATATTTATATACCACATTCCAGCCAGTAGGTCTGTTGCTTGCTGATTCGATAATAGCGCATTGCCCATGGATGGGTTTATGGTGCTATCGATAGCTAATTGAACCCCTGCATTTTGCATGGGTGTTGCTGGACCATGAAAGTGTGCTGCGGCCACATCAACCAAGTCAACCCAACTGACCGTCCAAGAAAAGTCATTCGTCATATCGTCCAGCCACATAATCGCAGTGCCAGTTGCTAAGCTGCCGGTACCGTTTCCTGCATTAGCCTGAGGCCCATCAATCGTGGCAGAAAAAGAAATTAAGCTGGCTTTTGCAGGAGCAATAACCATTACTGTCATGAGCGTGACTAACTGTAAAAATCGAGCTGCGCTGGCATATTTGAACATAGTGTTAAGTCTCCGGTAATCTCAATTCGGACAGCAACAACTTGGTTTTTACGGCATCAAGACGTAATAAATTGAGTTAAGTTAAAATGCCCAAAATGGGAATTTTGTATGCTATGCAATATTCAGCATATACCGAGGAACAGCACATATTAGGCCAATCCCAAAATAGGGCATTATTTCAATTACTTAAATCTATGACTTAATTCTTTGTTAACACAGATGTAAGAAATTTCGACATCTAATAGGGTAAGGGGCGGTTTACTGTTAGAAGAGGTTTTGCAATCCATATGGAAATAAAAGTGCGTTGCAGGAGCGATTATGAATACATTGCAAAGTGGACAGGACGACAACAACCACATATTTGCGTCTGTTATCGTCACGGGAATTGAGCTAATGGCGGTCTATTGACCTAATGCTTTGATGATTTGCTCGCTGAACGCTGGTAAATCATCTGGATTTCGGCTGGTAATGATTTGCCCGTCAACCAAAACTTGCACATCTTGCCAATTGGCTCCAGCATTTTTCAAATCGGTTTGAATACTGGGATAAGACGTTACGTTACGGCCCTTTACTATTCCCGCTTCTATCAATAACCAAGGTCCGTGGCACACCGCAGCGACCGGTCGTTGTTTTTCGTCACTAAAGAAGTCTTTAATAAAGGCAATGGCTGCTTTACTGGTGCGAAGCGTATCCGGGTTGAACAAACCGCCGGGTAGTACCAAAGCATCGTAATCTTCACTTTTGGCTTCTTGTAAGGTTAGGTCGACCTTAATGGAATCTCCCCAATTGTCTTCGTCCCAGCCTTTAATAGAACCTTTCTCTAGCGAGATGATGTCGACACTTACCTTAGCCTTTTTTAAAGCGTTTAACGGATAAAACAGCTCACTTTGCTCGAATCCGTTGGTGGCTAAAATAGCTACCCGTTTATGTTCCAAGGAATTACTCATGATGTCCCCTTTGCTCTTAAGCTAAAAAATTGTTTGCGAGAAGCGCTCTATAAGCGTTATTTGCTCTTCATTAACTTATAGGCTGTTGCTAGGGACGTGCCAGAGATGCTTCTTTAGCTTGAAATGCTCGCCAGACGCCAGAAATAAAGGGCAAAGAAGTGATGCCTATGAAAATAAGTCTCCTATTAAAGGTGAAAAAGTAGGGCATTTTTATAGAGCTAAGAAATTTTTACAGGCTGACGATGCAGGGCAAAGAATAAAGAAAAGTATTGATGATAAACGGCGCTGGGGAGCAAATCCAAGGTGTCTACAAAAAGACCAAGGGCGGAAAGTACCGAGCGGGTGACGTAAGGTGATCCATCAATTATGTCTTAAGCTGGATTAAGGCTTAGGGTAAAGTTAGCCTTTTTCGGCCTACCCTATCAGCCGTTAAACTGCTGATATATATGGCGTCATCCGTTTCAAGTACGCCAGTGGTGAACGGGTATGCGCCGCTTGGATCTTGCAAATCCTTAATGACTTGACCGTTTTCATCGATTTTAATGACATGGCCATAGTCTTTGGTCCCTGGGTGCATAAATTCAGGTAAGCGCAGCATAACCTTCCGGAGAAAGGGCGAATCGGCTAACGCATCTAGGTTCTTTGAACGAGGAGACGCAAATCCGAGCCAATAGCCACCAGTAGGAGACTGGGTAATATTGTCGGGAAAACCAGGTAAGTTATCGATAAAAATATCTATCTGTGTGGCTTTTGGACCGCTTAACCAATACCGCAGAACCCGGTAACTGCCTGTTTCATTGACCAAAACTGATTGTTGATCGTGACTAACGGCTACCCCATTGGCGAAGACTAATCCGTCGAGCAATATTGTTGTTTCCTTACTTTGTGGATCGTAAGCTAATAACCGCCCATTACCCGCGTGCTCTATCACTTCCAATAAGCTTGCGGCTAATGTTCCGCCAAATTCTTGGGCTGAAAACGTAGTGGTGGCATCTGTAAAGTAGATCATGCCGTTTAGTGCCACATCCACATCATCTGCGTAAACTATTTTGCCGCCATTTACCTCATTGCTTAGTACGGTTATCTCGCTCTGGGCATTGATCGCCAACAAACCTTTTACGGCGTCTGCAACCAGCAAGTTACCTTGCTTGTTGAACTCTATTCCCAATGGCCGTCCGCCTGTGTTGACCCAAGGCTCGAATCGTTCAGCACCGGGTTTTAATAGCAATATATTTCCTGAATGAGTCGCTGTAGCGATTGTTCCTTCGCTGGCTAAAGCAAAGTCTTCAGGACCTTGTTGCCCATGTAGTGATAAGGTATCCAAATCGGCTAATTTTTTATTCTGGGCATAAGAGCCTGTATAACCCGGTGCTTTTGGGGCTTGCCAGGCCTTTGGTTCCACGGGAACGGGCCACAACAGTAAATAGGCTGCAGATGTAACCGCAAGCAAAATAATGAATTTGAAAATTTTCATGTTATCTCCCTGATAAAAATGACATTTCATGTATAACAGTTTGTCGTTAGTGGGGTAAATTGTCATTAATTATTCAGGTATATTTATTAACCTTATTCGTAGGTTGAAATTTAATTTAGCTGACACAAACAAAGAGTAGCCTCCAATCAAGGGCGCGTTTTAGGTATTTAGTGCTTTTAAGAATATGCTAGGTGGGTAAAATGCAATTTAATCGCATTTTGGCTGAAGTAAAACACTTTTTCGCTGTACTTAACATCCTATTAACCCCTATTTTTATAGGGAATAGCCGGTATAAGGCTGTAAATAAACAGGTTATTTTTATTTTGCAGCGTTAAGCCTTATACTTGTCCGGTTTTATTTACATACTCAAGAACGTCCGGTGTTCTTTGAGTCAATCAAGAGGTCCTAATTGTGTTAGAAGCATATCGTAAACATGTTGAAGAACGTTCTGCCGAAGGTATCCCACCTAAACCGTTAAATGCCGAGCAAGTTGCTGGTTTGGTTGAGTTACTTAAAGCGCCGCCTGCGGGCGAAGGTGACTTTTTACTTGAGTTGTTATCAGAGCGAGTTCCACCGGGCGTAGATGAAGCTGCATATGTAAAAGCAGGCTTTTTAAGCGCTATCGTTAATGGCGAAGCGACTTCTCCGCTTATCAGTAAAGATGCGGCTATCCAGTTATTGGGTAACATGCATGGCGGTTATAATATCGTCACTTTGGTTGAAGCCTTAGATAACAATGATTTAGCTGAATTGGCTGCTGAAGAGCTTAAGCATACTTTGCTTATGTTTGATGCATTCCACGATGTTGAAGAAAAAGCCCAAGCAGGTAATGAATACGCCAAAGACGTTTTACAGTCTTGGGCCGATGCTGAGTGGTTTACTTCTCGTCCAGATATGCCAGAAAAAATCACTTATTCAGTATTTAAAGTGACTGGCGAAACAAATACAGATGATTTGTCGCCTGCGCCTGATGCATGGTCTCGCCCTGATATTCCTTTGCATGCTCGTGCAGCTTATAAGATGACACGTGATGGCTTAACGCCTGAAGTACATGGCGAAGTCGGTCCTCTGAAACAAATCGAAGAAATTAAAGCCAAAGGCCATCCAGTGGCGTTTGTTGGTGATGTAGTTGGGACGGGCTCTTCACGTAAATCAGCGACTAACTCTGTACTTTGGTTCTTCGGTGAAGATTTACCCGGCGTACCAAACAAACGTGGCGGTGGTGTTTGTATTGGTAACAACGTAGCGCCTATCTTCTTCAACACCATGGAAGATGCGGGTGCGTTGGTATTTGAAGCTAACGTAGACAAGATGAATATGGGCGACGTGATCGATATCTTCCCACTTGAGGGTCGTATCACTAACGCTGAAACTGGCGAAGAACTTGCGAAGTACGAATATAAGTCTGAGGTATTATTAGACGAAGTTCGTGCTGGTGGCCGTATTAACTTAATCATCGGTCGTGGCTTAACAGACAAAGCGCGCGAATCGTTGAAATTAGGTGCATCTGACTTGTTCCGTAAGCCTGACCAACCTGTAGATACAGGTAAAGGTTATACGCTGGCCCAGAAAATGGTTGGTAAAGCGTGTGGTGTTGATGGGATCCGTCCTGGCACTTACTGCGAACCTAAAATGACGACCGTGGGTTCACAAGATACTACTGGTCCTATGACCCGTGATGAACTTAAAGATTTAGCCTGTTTAGGTTTCTCAGCTGATTTGACTATGCAGTCTTTCTGTCACACTGCTGCTTATCCTAAGCCAGTTGATATCGATACTCAGCATACGTTGCCTGATTTCATTATGAACCGTGGTGGTGTTTCACTTCGCCCTGGTGACGGTATTATCCACTCGTGGTTAAACCGTATGTTGTTGCCTGATACTGTTGGTACAGGTGGTGACTCGCATACACGTTTCCCTATGGGTATTTCATTCCCTGCGGGTTCTGGCTTGGTTGCATTCGCAGCGGCGACAGGCGTTATGCCGCTTGATATGCCTGAGTCAGTATTGGTGCGCTTTAAAGGCAAAATGAAGCCGGGTATTACCTTACGTGATTTGGTTCATGCCATTCCATTGTACGGTATCAAGCAAGGTCTTTTGACCGTAGCTAAGAAAGGCAAAATCAACGCTTTCTCTGGTCGTATCCTTGAAATTGAAGGCCTTAATGAATTAACTGTTGAACAAGCATTTGAGTTATCTGATGCATCTGCAGAGCGTTCAGCTGCAGGTTGTACTATCAAGCTTTCTAAAGAATCTATCGCTGAGTACTTAACCTCTAACATTACGATGTTACGTTGGATGATCAACGAAGGTTACGGCGACCCACGTACTCTTGAGCGTCGTGCACGCAAAATGGAAGAGTGGATTGCTAATCCAGAGTTAATGGAAGCAGATAAGGACGCTGAGTACGTTGAAACCATCGAAATTGATCTCGCTGAAATCAACGAACCGATTCTTTGTTGCCCGAACGATCCAGATGATGCCAAAACCTTATCTGACGTTGCTGGCGTTAAGATTGATGAGGTATTCATCGGTTCATGTATGACCAACATCGGCCACTTCCGTGCGGCAGGTAAACTGCTTGAGCAATTCAACAAAACGTTGCCTACACGTTTGTGGATCTCTCCACCAACTAAGATGGACCGAGCTGTGTTGATGGAAGAAGGCTATTACAACATCTATGGTCGTGTGGGTGTGCGTACCGAAATGCCTGGTTGTTCATTGTGTATGGGTAACCAAGCACGTGTATTAGCTAACTCTACAGTACTGTCTACCTCTACACGTAACTTCCCTAACCGTTTAGGTGATGGCGCTGACGTGTACTTGTGTTCTGCTGAGCTTGCGGCCGTTGGCGCAATTGTTGGACGCATTCCGACCACTGCTGAGTATATGGAATATGCTAACAAGATTGAATCTATGGCTGGCGATGTGTTCCGCTACTTGAACTTCGATCGCATTGATGAATTTACTAAAGCAGCTGAAGCAGCTAAAGAAAATATCATCCCTGCATTAAATATCGCTTAATCACTGGTTTATGTAATTAAATCAGAATAAAGCACTAGAAGCCGGACAGGTGAAAGCCTTGTTCGGCTTTTTTGTGTCTGAAATTCCATCTTTAACCAAAGTACTCAAATTGGGTTGTTCACTTATGCTCTGGGGTACAGTAAACTTAGTCCATGGTGAATAAACTAACCCATTGTTTTTAGTTGGTTTTTGTCACTTTATTAATTAACTGTACAGACTGCAATGCCAGGTAAGACGCCGCATGAAAATAGGTTGGCAGTCATCGTCGTACTGTACTCAAGTGAATGGAATACTTATGTCGTTAAAATTTTTACGTTTATTTTTCCCGATTTTATTAGCCGGGTGTTTTGGCTTAGCTACATTTCAAGCTGCAAGTTCAGTAGATGATGGGCAGTATCAATCATTACCTTTAATCGAGATTATAGTAGGGGATATACCGTTAGAGGTTGAATACGCCTATACGTTCGAGCAACGGGCAATGGGGTTGATGTATCGTAAGTCAATGTGTGAACAATGCGGAATGTTGTTCAAGTTTTCTGGTTCGAAAAAAGCCAGCATGTGGATGCAAAATACCTTTCTAGCGTTAGACGTGGCGTTTATTCGCAGTGATGGCGTGATCACCGATATTAAGCCTATGCAGCCACAGGATTTAACGTCAGTGGGCGCATCACAAGCCGTACTTTATGCCCTTGAGATGAATCAAGGTTGGTATGCCAAACACGGTATAAACGTCGGAGACAAAATGGTCATTAAGGCGCAATAACCATATACGCCTTGATCCAATTAATGCTCCCTTTTGTTGATACCGCGCGCCAGTGGGCTAGTTTAATCGCGGCGTGATACGCGCCTGTGTTATTTGCTCGAAACTGTACGCGGCTTCTATTAATATTCCTTCAGATTTTGCCGCACCGAAGAAGCTAATATTTACTGGCATTCCACTTACATCTCCCATCGGTACCGTAATATGCGGGTAACCTGCGACGGCCGCCGCACCGATTGCTGAGCCTAGAAAATGGTCGCCATCGATATGATCTATTTTCCATGCTGGTGCGGTTGTTGGCGCAATCAGTAAATCAACTTCATATTTAGCTAATGTGGCGTCAATGCCTTCTTTGCCTGCTTTACGTTTGGCGCGTGCCAGTGCGTCAATGTAGACTTGGTCAGTCGTTGAAGGTGACTGCTGAGCACGCAAAAATGTTTCCTGCCCAAAAATTGGCATGGTACGTTCTTGGTCTACCATGTTTTTTTCAATCGCATCTTGTAAACTACTAATAGGGGCTTTGCTTTGCGATAGGTAATGATTTAAATCTGCCTTAAATTCTGTCAGCAATACGGTGAATTCATCATCGTTCCAACTGCCTTTATTTTCGATGTTGGCGTTTTCTACGATTATCGCTCCAGCCTCTCTTAGCGTGGCAAGTTGGGCATCGAAAACCTTATCAAGTTGCGGATGATAGCCCATTAGATTACGTACAATACCGATGCGTTTACCTTTGAGGCCGTCCTTTTTTAGGTGAGTTGCTAATGCTATTGGCTCAAAAGTGATAGGATCTTTTGTGTCTACGCCCATCATGGCTTCTAACATCATGGTGGCATCCGCTACCGTACGAGCCATGGGGCCAGCGGTATCTTGTGAGTGGGCGACAGGAATGATACCGCTGCGACTAACTAAGCCTAATGTTGGTTTGATGCCGACTATGCCGTTCACTGCAGCAGGGCAAGTAACTGAGCCATCAGTCTCTGTGCCTACGGCAAGTAAGGTGAAGTCTGCCGCAACGGCGACGCCTGATCCAGAACTTGACCCACAAGGAGTGCGCGTTGGATCGTGGGGGTTCAACGTTTGTCCATGCAGGCTGCTCCAACCACTAGAGGACATATTAGAGCGAAAGTTTGCCCATTCAGACAAATTGGTTTTACCTAAAATAATTGCATCTTGTGCTTTGAGCTGTTTCACTAAATAGGCGTCGTCTGCGGGAACATGGCTGCGCATAAGCCACGAGCCGGCGGTATTTGGCATACCTTTAGCGTCAATATTATCTTTTAGTAACACGATTGCGCCGAATAATAAGCCAAGTGGCTGGCCACTTTTTAGTTTTTGATCTAAATCACTTACTTGTTGATCAAGCTGATTGCTTAGTGTTGCCACGGAATTGAGCTGCGCGCCGTTTTCATCAAATTTTTGTATTCGTTGTAAATAATATTCACTCAACTGAGCCAGACTAATTTGCTGCGTCCGCAGCAGCGTTTGGGTTTGTGCTAAGGTAAGTTCATGTAATGATGGTGAGGAAGTCGGGCTAGTTTGTTCAGCAAGGCTATTGGCTACCATTATTGTGCTAAATAGCCCTGCGGCTAATGTGAGTCGATAGAAACGGTTGATGAGCATAGCGTGGGTCCTTTATTTTTATTTTTTATTGCACTGGTGTGTCGTATTTTAAGATGAATTAACACGCGTTGATTACCATTTTGAACATTAAAGCAGCTCAAGCTGGCACGCTAGCGTATAGCCTATTCCAAAAAGTGCACATAAACTCATAAAATATGCTTTATATGCGCAAAAAAACTGGTAATTTATGGCATCTTTTTTGTTCAAATTTTAATTAGGAAAAACATTGAGTGACTCTTCGATAAACGTAGCAAAATTTGGTGGCACCAGTGTCGCAACTCACGCAACGATGCTTAATTGCGCCAAAGTTGTTAAAGCTAATCAGAACACCAAAGTGGTGGTGGTCAGTGCTTCTGCTGGCGTAACTAATATTTTGGTTGAGTTAGCCCATAAGGCGCTAACAAAAGACGAAATCACTGCTTACATTGAACAAATTCAAGCGATTGAGTTCGCCATCTTACATGACTTAGGTGCCCCTACATTAGTGGCTGATAAGCTGATGGAGTTACTTGAGTCATTGAGACAACTGGCTTTTCATGAGGAAATGTTACATCGCCCAGACTTAAAAGACGCCTTGTTATCTCATGGCGAGCGTATGGCGTCTTTACTGTTTAGTGAAGTGTTGTCGCAAAATGGTGTACCTGCGGATAATTTCGATGTGCGCAAAGTGCTACTGACCAATAGCGAATTTGGTCAGGCGGCGCCGCAACTTGATGGTATTAAACAACGCGCAACTCAGTTAATGGCGCCGGAGATTGCTAATACTGTATTGGTTACACAAGGCTTTATCGGTTCTGATGAAGCGGGCAATACTACTACTTTGGGCCGTGGTGGCTCTGATTTTACCGCCGCCTTATTAGCGGAAGCTTTAGGTGCCCAGAGCTGCGAGATTTGGACTGATGTGATTGGGGTGTATACAACGGATCCGCGCATTACCGATGCTGCCCGTCCGTTACCCGAGCTTAGCTTTGAAGAAGCAGCTGAAATGGCGACCTTTGGTGCCAAAGTACTGCATCCTGCGACTATGGAGCCCGCCCTTCGTCAAAACATTAAAGTGTTTGTCGGTTCAAGTAAAGAACCAGAAAAAGGCGGCACGTGGATTGTACGTGACTGTGTACATGAGCCGTCTTATCGAGCGATTACACGTCGCAAAGACCAAGTAATGGTGACCGTTAAAACACCTAAAATGATGTACGCCCAAGGCTTCTTGCAGAATGTATTTACAATTATAGCTAAGCATAATTTGAGTGTTGACTTGGTGACCACATCTGAAATCTGTGTGTCATTTACCTTAGACAATCCGCCGAATTCTGTGCTGCAGCGTCTTAATCGAGAAACGATTGAAGAGCTAAGCCAAATTTGTGACGTTCAGCTTGAAGAGCATTTTGATTTAGTTACGGTTGTGGGTAATAACATGCATAGTGCTGCTGGTGTATCTAGCCGTATATTTGCTGCTGTTTCTGACTTCAACTTACGGATGATTTGCTTTGGCGCAAACGTTCACAATATGTCGATGTTGGTGAGCGAGAAAGACAGTACCGATGTGGTGAAAGCACTACACAGAAACTTGTTTGAAGTGTAGTGATAAAAAGATTGATCTAACGGTCAGTTATTTTATAAGCAAATACGACGTGTAACAAACATAAAAAGACCCCCAGTAATTGGTATGTCCAACTATTGGGGGTCACTTCACAAATGGAAGCGTTTTTTTGTGCGTTAGATAGGGGGCATTATTGGCGTTAACTAGACCTTGAACTGCTGTACTGAGTGTTGAAGCTCTTCAGCGAGCTTCGCTACCTCGTGGCTTGATGCAGACGTTTGATGAGCGCCTACTGAGGTTTCCTCGGCAATGTTTACTATATTTTCTAGCTTTTCGCTAATTTCTTGTGAAACCACGTTTTGCTCTTTGGCAGCTTGGGCTATTTGCGAGCTTACGTCGTAGGCTTTATGAACCGCATCTGAAATTAACTGTAACGCTTGGGTTGATTGCTCAGTTTTTTCTACACATACCGAGGTTTGCTCTTTACCTTGATTCATAACCGCAACGGCTTTTTCTGCCCCAGCTTGTAATACTTCAATCATGGAGTTAATTTCTTGGGTGGATTGCTGAGTACGGCTAGCTAATGTACGAACTTCATCGGCTACTACTGCGAAGCCTCGTCCGTGCTCACCAGCACGGGCGGCCTCAATCGCAGCGTTTAACGCTAACAAATTCGTCTGATCCGCTACTCCGCGGATAACATCTAAAATCCCCCCAATACTGGCGCTATCTTGATGGAGTTTATTGATAACCTGGGCGGCTTCATCGACATCTCTTGCGAGCACTTCAATAGTACGAATATTCTCTTCAGAGATAGCTTTTACTTTTTCGGCTTCTTCGTCAGCATGTTGAATTTGACGCAGGGTGTCTTCTGCGCTTTGACTAACCACCAAAGACGTACTGTGCATTTCAGTTGTCGCGGCTGCCACTTGCGCAATTTGTGATTTTTGCTCCTGAATAGATGTGGTGGTTTGCATGGTAACCGCTGATGTTTCTTCAGACGCTGCCGCTAACTGAGCAGAGCGCGATCCAATACCTGAAATGAGTGTTTTTAAACTATCAACTAAGTTGTTGCAGTTTTTTGCTAAGGTGCCAAATTCATCATCTGAAGAGTCATCTAAACGACGAGTGAGATCGCCAGAGGAGACAATATTAAGCATCTCGTTAACCCTGTTGAGGGGCCGAATAATGGCGCGAATACTACGATAAGCAATAAAGCTGGCGATTAGCACTGATATTAGGGCAATAAAGATGGTTTTCATATTACCGGAATCGATTGATTCTTTAACCAACTCTTTGGCCACAGAGGCCTTATGATCGGCTAACGTAGATAGGGTGTTTAGTTTTTGAATTGCGAGTTCTATGTTGGCATCGGAAGCTCTATAAGCCTCTGTCGCTTCATTTTGTTTGTTAATTTTCTTTATTTGATTTTGCAGTAAGCCCGTTGATGAGCTGATCAAATCTAACACCGAACCCGTCATTTGATATATTTCAGAAAGTGAACCTCCTGGATCATTGGCCCCTGCTGCTTTTTGGATCTCATCCAAGGTTTCACGTATCTGGTTGACCACGAGTTTAACTTCGTTACCTAGGGTGTCGGCTCTGACGAGGTTTTGGGTTTTGACATATTCCCCGCCTACTGTCAGCAGAGACATCAGGTTTGTTTCAAGGCGATTTGTTAATTCAGCTGCTTTTTTCAGCTGAGGACTATCTTGAACTTCATCGAGGTCTGCAAAATCAAGGATAAGTGAGGATGTGTCGTCTGCGTTGTCTTCAATATCACCCAGCTGACTATTTAGGGCGCTGCGCATGCTCAGATCAGCTTGGCGGCTATCAAATAATTTCATTACGTTGATTTTGTAATCTTCATAAATGGTATCGACTTCAGCTAAAGAAGCATTTAAATCTGGCTCTTGGCTAACGACGCGTTTGAGTGTGTTGAACTCACTTTCAAAGATACTTTGACTACTGTTAAACGCGGTATTTTTTTCATCGAGCGCTTTTAATTCATTCCCATAATAGGCTTCTGCGGTAAGACGCCCCATGTTCAAAAATGACACTTTTAGCTGGCTACTGCCGCTGACCGTGGGAAAGGCGAGGTTGCTAACTTCTTCGGTTGCTTCGTCAATATTACTCAAGGTGGTGAGTGAAAATATACCCATGACGATAAGCAGCGAAGTTATAACGGCAAAGCCACCCACTACGCGCGTAGCTACAGTCATTTTCATTTATGATCTCCAAATAAGCGTATTTATTATTATTGTTAGTCGATTCTGTTGTTTACAGCTCTTTAAAAAGCTATGCATTAGTTTTGCATACTATTGATGGCGATCCTATCGAGATACATTATGTTATTTGCTGGTTACTTATTAAAAACGATAACATCCTATTTTGTAGTATCGACATATATTCACGTAACATTAACGAACATTATGCGTTTATGGTAAATATATTTCTAGGCCTGATGACTGCAATAGCATATCGGCAACGTTTTGTTACTCATGGGATGCTATACGCGAGAAGCAAAAGGGAATTTGGCGATGGGATAAAGTCTTCGAAAGGTGAACGCTAAGCCAATGAGCTTACCAAACGGCCTAATTTTGCAGCCGCTTCATGGTATTTGTGCAGAGTAATGTCATACAGCCACCCCAAACAAAACCGGTATCCAAAGCAATAAACTGTTCGCTATTTGTCTCACCATTTAGTGCAGCCCAATGACCAAACACTACTTTTTGCGTAGAAGTAAGATTGGGATTTTGCATGCTAAACCAGGGAAGCAGGGATTTTGGTGCGTCACAGGGCTTGGTTTTACAGTTAAATTCTAGTCGTGCGTCTTTTTCTAAAAACCGCATTCTGGTAAATGCATTGATGATAAAACGTTGTCTGTCATCGCCAACTAGCTCATCGTTCCAGCTGTTTGGGTTATCGCCGTACATACTATTTACGATAAGTTGCCATTGTTGTGATTGCAGTACGTCGCTTATTTCAGTACTTAGGGCCAGTGCTTTATCAAAACTCCAAGCGGGATATAAACCAGCGTGAGTGAGCAAAATATCTGACCCGACCAGCATCGCCAAGGGTTTTTGTCGTAACCAAGCACAATATTTAGCGAAATCTAGCGAGGCAATAACCCCGTCGAGTTTATCGGCTTTTTTTGCCCGCCTAGCTCCGCAATGTATTGCGAGTAAATTCAGGTCATGATTCCCCAGGACTGCTTTAAAATTATCGCCCAAGGAGTAGAGGTAAGCGAGGGTATCGAGTGCTTCAGGCCCGCGGCCTATGAGATCGCCTACGGCGTATAACGTGTCGGTATGGGCGTTAAAATCAACTTTGCTTAATAAGGCTTTTAAACCACTTAGGCAGCCTTGAATATCGCCAACAATATAATCAGCCATAAGAAACCTGAGATTTAGTTGATAAGATGGGGAACCGCAAGACGGAAAATATCGATAGGCACACGAAATATCGCGCCGTCTTTATCTTGCATTTCATAGTAGCCTTGCATGGAGCCGACAGGTGTATCTAGCACCGCGCCGCTACTGTATTGAAAGCTGCTGCCGTTTTTAATATGCGGTTGCTCGCCGACTACCCCTGCGCCTTCGACTTCGGTTTGTTTACCATTACCGTCAATTATCAGCCAATAACGATTAATTAATTGCACGTTTTCATCGCTGTTATTGGCAATGTTAATTTCGTAGGCGAAGGCATATTTGTCTACATCATTGGCCGGGTGATCTACCAAGTATTGCGTATGAACAGTAATATTAATTTTATCGCTGAGCTCGTGACCAGTGCTAAGAGACGTTGTCATCTATTCCTCCTGAAGGTTAACGGCAAGATCCGCTATTTGGCCAAACTGTGCTAACGAAAGGTTCTCGGCTCTCAAGTCAGGATTAATATCCAAAGATATGAGCTGTGCTTCGCTTAGGCTCTCTTTCAAACTGTTACGAATCGTTTTACGGCGTTGATTAAACGCTTGGGCACAAACCTTATTCAAGGATTCTTCACTTATCACGCTGACCGGTTTTACCTTATGGGGCATAAGACGAACGACCGCGGAATCAACCTTAGGCGGTGGGTTAAAGGCACTAGGCGGAACATGAATAACAGGCATAATATGGCAATGATATTGGGCCATAACTGACAGACGACCGTAGCTTTTGTTTCCAGGCGAAGCGGCTAGTCTGTTAACCACCTCTTTTTGCAACATAAAGTGCATGTCTTGCACTTTATGCGCAAACGAAAATAAATGAAACATTAACGGTGTTGAAATATTATATGGCAAGTTACCAAAAACACGTAATGGTTGCTCTTCACTGAATAATTCAGAAAAATCATATTTCAGTGCATCTTGTTCAATGATATTGAGCTTGTTGGCAATAAAAGGGTGGGTGCGAAGGCGCTGGGCCAAATCTCTATCCAATTCAACCACGGTTAGTTTGTCAATAATCTCGCAAACTGGTTCGGTTAATGCGCCTAATCCAGGCCCAATTTCAACGACATTTTGCCCTACTTGCGGGTTAATCGCTGACACAATTTGATCGATAACATACGCATCGTGAAGAAAGTTCTGCCCGAAGCGTTTTCTGGCTGTATGGCCTAAGTGTTGTTTGCTCATTGTTTACTTTTTGCCAATGAAATGGCTTCCTTGATAGCGATGTCGAAACTACCAACATCGGCTTTGCCTGATGCAGCTAAATCGAGCGCGGTTCCGTGGTCAACGGAAGTGCGAATAAAGGGTAATCCCAAGGTGATGTTCACGGCTTGACCAAACCCTTTGTACTTTAACACGGGTAACCCTTGATCGTGATACATAGCGAGTACTGTATCGGCTTGGGCTAGATACTTAGGATTAAAAATAGTGTCCGCAGGCAAAGGGCCGGTTAATGTAAAGCCTGCTTGTCGAAGCGAATTTAGCGCCGGAATGATAGTGTCTATTTCTTCACGGCCAATATGTCCGTCTTCGCCCGCATGGGGATTTAACCCACACACAAAAATGTGCGGTTGTGCAATACCAAATTTGGTTTTTAAATCGTGATCAATAATACGAATAACCTTGTTTAGGCGCGACTCGGTTATTGCGGCTGAAACCGCAGTAACGGGAATATGCGTGGTCACCAACGTGACTCTTAATCCAGTGGTCGCCAGCATCATTACCACGTCAGGGGTATTTGATTGTTCAGCAAAAAACTCAGTATGACCACTAAACGGGATCCCTGCTTGATTAATAATGCCTTTATGCACCGGTCCTGTGACCAATGCATCAAACTCACCGTCTAAATTCTTTTGGCATGCTTGGTAAAGGGTGTCCAAAACATAATGGCTGTTATCTTGATTTAATTCCCCAGGCTTTACTTCAGCGCGCAAAGGAATGTCTACAATATAGAGCGCGCCAGCTTGCTGAATATCCTGACAGGATGAATCGTAAGGCAACAATATAAGCGGCAAACCCAAAGCTTCAGCCCGCGTGCGCATAAGCTTTGCATTGGCAAAAACTACCAACATGGCCGACCATTGTTGCTGAGCCAAGGAAATAATCAAATCTGGGCCAACCCCTGCAGGTTCGCCCGGTGTAATTGCAAGTTTAATGGTCATGAACTAGCTATTGTCTTTTTTATCAAGCAATTCAACATAAGCACTATCGCGCATTTCTTTTAACCAAGCTTCGGTTTCTTCAGCGAATTTACGTTGGAACAACAACTGATAGGCTTTATCTTCTTTAAGGTTTTCTGTGGCGTCTTTTACGCGTTTACCCGTAAGCTGCATTAAATGCCAGCCGTGAACAGAGCGCACCGGTTGACTTATTTCGTCTACTTGCAGTGTCTGCAACGTATCTCTAAATTCAGGTACATATTTGTTAGGATCCGACCAACCTAAGTCACCTCCGCGCAAGGCTGAACCAGGATCTGCAGAGTGCTCTTTGGCTAATTCTGCGAAATCTGCTTCACCAGCAAGAATTTCTTTTCTAAATTCTATGAGCATTTTCTCTGCTTTTTCGTCACTCAATATAACCGAAGGTTTAATCAGAATATGACGTGCGTTAAGCTCTGTGACTTCGACTTTTTCGATACCACGAACGTCTAGAATTTTTAATACGTGAAAGCCCGCGCCGCTGCGAATAGGACCTATCAGCTCATCTTTGCTCTTACCTTGAACCGCTTCAGCAAAAAGCGTTGGCATTGAGTTGATGTTCATCCAACCTAAATCACCGCCTTCAAGGGCTTTAGATCCAGATGAAGAAGCCGTCGCTATTTTGCCAAATTCAGAACCATTATTGAGTAACTCCAATACTTTGGTGGCCGTTTCTTTGGATTGACTGACGTCTTCATCCGTTGGGTCGGGTGGGAATCCAATAAGGATATGTCCTAAATGGTATTCAGCTTGTTGACCGCCTTGCTCATCGATGAGCTTAACCAAATTACTAATTTCTTGCGGCGTAATGTAAACACGACGACGAACATTGGCACGGCGAACCTCACCCGTTATCAGCTCCTTACGCACTTGTTCGCGATAAACTTCATAACTCACGCCTTCAGAGGCGAGCTTTTGACGCATTTGATCAACACTCATACCGTCTTCTCTAGCAATGTTATCAATGGTCTGATCAAGTTGCGGATCACTAATTTGAATGCCCATACGTTCGGCCATTTGGCTTTGAAGGCTATCAACAATCAAACGCTCAATGGCTTGCGTACGCAGCACTCGGTCTGAAGGCAGAGTTTGATCGTTGGTTAAGGCGTTACGTTTTACGGTACTGACTAATTCATCAATTTGACTCTCAAGAACCACGCCTTGATCGACAATGACTGCGACGTTGTCCAAGCGAGTTTGCTTAGCGAACGTGTTTAACGAAATAAATGCCAAAAGGGCAAAGGTGACTACAGTTAATTTCATATTTAAGGTTACTTATTAATTTAAATTTACACCTAGGTGTTTGGGTTATATTTTTATTGTGCTTGGGGCTAATCTAACAGATAAGGCTGTCGATAGCCGAACAATCCATCTTCTAACATATCGCGTCCTGAACTATCGCCACCAATTCCTTTAAACAAGAATTGCACCGCGATACCCGAATCAAATTCATCGGTGCTTTGCAAACCATTATCATCAAAACGACTCGTTAACTGACGCTGAGCGACAATGCGCAGTGCCCAACAACAAGACTCATATTGCAATCCTGTATAGCTTTCAATTGTGCGGTGACGGTCCATATCTCTGTACCAACGCCCAACCCAATACCAATCCTGTGTTATTGGCCAACTTGCCGTTAACCCCATTTGACTGATTTTTTCACCGGATAAATCGCGAACATAACGATGGCTAATTTGCACCATTTTGTCATGTGCGAGCCGATATTCAAGGCCAACACTGCTGCGCTCAATTTTGTCAGTTTGAGTGGATACTTGTGCTTCAGTGTGGGCTGACCACTTACTGCCAATACGCCAATCTAACTCTGCGGCTAAGGCAGAACGGTCGTCTTCTTTACTTGCTGCAGTCACTTTGTTGTCTTCAAGATAGAAAATCTGACCTAAGCTAAGTTTAAATTGTTCCCTATTATCTTTATCTATTATTCGCGAAGTGACCCCGAAGGTCACTTGATTCTTATCACTTATGCGGTCTAGCCCAGTAAACTCCTGGCCTCTGAATAAACCTGCGAAGTCATTAAATAAGCGAGTAGTATCATATAAACCAATGTCAGATTGGTCTTCAAAGCTGGTATACAGATATTGAACTCGTGGTTCTAGCGTTTGGGTAACATCGTTACCTAGCCAATTTGCGTCACGTTCAAATATCAACGCGCCATATAACTTAGCTTGACCCAAAGTACGCGACGCATTCCGTGCTAATGCCGTTCCTTCAATATCTTCCTGACGATAAACCGTATGCATGATAGACGTTTCGGCTAAAAATTCACCCCAACTGTTTTCATAAGGAAAACTAAGGGTAGGGGCTATGTGCGCTCGAGTTGCTTTAGGGCTAGTGCCGTTAGCGTTATCAAATCTGGCTAATTCAGAATGTATATCGAATTGAAAACCTGCCGGTAGGTCGGTTTGGTAATCTAACTTCAGCTCGGGTAACGCTCGGTAGGTGTCTTCATGGTCGCCTAATATTTCGAAATCCCTCAGTTGCAGGCTCATATTCAATGCATCTGAATAATAATGTAGTCCTAGGGTGCGATACAGATGTGTATCAGCTGAGGTGTAATAATCGGATCCAAGGTCAGATATGTAGTTGTCGTCGCTAATGCCATTGAAATCTACGTTAACTTGCCAGTCTTCTGATAAGGCACCTTTGTGAACAAGTCGATAAAAGTAACGATCTTCACCAGTGGAACTATCAGAATCATTCGCTAAGTATTCAACGTCAACTTGGCCACTGTTTTGTTCAGTCAAATAACGAAACTCTGTTTTTAACTGCAAGCCCCGATTACTCATATATCTAGGGCTAATGGTGGCGTCGTACTGAGGGTCAAGATTTAAATAATAGGGTTGCTCAAAGTCAAATCCATTACTACTGCTACTGCTGATTTGAGGAAATAATAAGCCAGTTTCACGGGCATCGGTCACCGGAAATGAGTAATACGGCAGATAAAAGACAGGAATATCTTGCACATAGAAAAATGCATTGCGTGCCACGCCTCGAGTTTCATCAGGCTTTACTTTAATGCTATCGGCATGTACTAACCAATCCTCGTCACCCTTTGGGCAAGTAGAAAAGGTAACCCCGTTTAGCTCTATGCCCTGAACTTGGTCGACCACCAATCGTTCGGCCTGACCTCTGGCATTCATTGTGGTGAATTCGTATTGGGTGTCAGCAATTTCCATGCGATTATTTTGCGTATTCAGCAGTACTTCTTGGCTGGTTACGCTCAATTGAGGGGTTTGATAGGTCACATCCCCAGATGCAATCAATTGCTGAGTGGTGCGATTAATTCGCGCTTTGTTGGCAATAATCTGTGAGTTTTGAGATATTATTTCTACATTACCCTCGAATTCTGCAAAATTATCTTGCTGTATCGAGGTCATATTAGATATAACTTGAATTTGTCCGTTAGGCAGGTGTTTCTCTACCACGAAAGTATTTTTGGGTGCTGGGCATGTTTCTTGGGCTACAGCGCTAAGCGAGCAGACAGAGAGAAAGAGCACGTAAAGAGGTTGCTTAATTTTCATACGGTAGGGTAAAAAGGCAGCCTGATAAAGGTTAAAGTCACGGGAGTTAAGCTCCAATTTTAAGGGTTTCGCACAGATTTACTAGTAAACTTGCAAAAAAAGCTAGATTTCGCCATTCTTCGCTGTCAAATATTACCCCAACACGAGGTCCTAAGTGAGCCCATTGGCACAAAGACAAGCACAATTGATGGATTGGATTAATCATTCCACACCTTTTTTGTGTCAACAATTACACATGGTTTACGGTGATGCCAGCTTTAGGCGTTATTTTCGCTTTACCTTTGAAGGGCATACCATTATTGCGGTTGATGCCCCACCAAAATTTGAAGATAGCCATAAATTCGCGTTAGTCGCTGAGCTACTTGCAGCCAATGGATTAAAAGTGCCTGATATATTGGCGGCTGATCACGATTTAGGCTTTTATTGCCTCAACGATTTTGGTGATGTGCAATTGGCCCATCGCCTGAACGAAAAAAGCTGCCATAAACTTTATCCACAAGCGTTGGCACTTTTGCCAAAGGTACAGCAATGTGTGGCTACATCTCAAGCACCTTTACCTGTCTATGACCACAAACTTTTCAGTGCGGAGTTTGAAATCTTTACACAGTGGTTGCTCAATGTGCATTTGGCGCTAACAATCACCGCCACACAACAGGCGTTATTAACCGATACCTTCAATGTACTTGCCGACAGTTTTTTCGAGCAACCTAAAGTAGGTGTACATCGTGATTTTCATTCACGTAATTTGATGATGTTAGATGATAATGAAATTGGTGTCATCGATTTTCAAGACGCTGTGGTCGGCCCAATTACCTATGATGCGGTTTCCTTGCTACGAGATTGTTATCGTCGTTGGCCTGATGAATGGGTAAGTGATTGGTTGCACGCATTTCACGGGCAATTTTATACACGGTATCCACTTGCGCAATTCACCCGTTGGTTTGACTTAACCGGTATGCAGCGTCACATTAAAGCCAGCGGCATCTTTGCGCGCTTGCATCATCGTGACGGTAAGAGTGATTATTTGGGTGATATTCCGCGTACGCTTGGGTATTTAGTTGATATAGGCAGGTTGTATCCACAATTAAGTGCCTTCTCTGATTTTATTGAGCAAGACGTTCTTCCCAATGTATTAGCGGCCCAGCATTCAGAAAAAACAAAGATTGTATCCCTTGCTAGTGGCAAAGGATAGAAGGTTGGTGTGTGTTGAATAAAGGTAAGTTTCGATGAAACAGATCAATACCGCCATGATATTAGCGGCTGGGCGCGGGGAACGAATGCGCCCTTTAACAGACATTACCCCGAAACCCTTATTAGAGGTCAAAGGTAAGGCATTAATTGAATACCATTTAGAGCGCTTAGCGGTTGCAGGTATCGAACGTGTGGTGATAAACCATGCTTGGTTAGGCGAGCAGCTAATCCAGCGTTTAGGAGATGGCAGACAGTACAATTTAGATATTCTGTATTCCAAGGAAGAAGCGGCATTAGAGACCGCAGGTGGCATTATTCGTGCGTTGCCTCTTCTATGTCCAAACCACAAAGAGAGTCATTTTTTAGTTATAAATGGTGATATTTTCACTGACTTTTCATTCGCTGATATGCTCGCTAGCGACCCTTTGAAAATTGCCTGTCAGGGGAATACATCGTCGCTTGCCCACTTGATTTTAGTCCCTAACCCCCCACACAACATAAACGGCGATTTTTATGTGCAAGACCAACACATTCTTAAGCAGGTCCCCGAGAGCATTAACGCGACAAAATACACCTTTAGCGGTATTGGAATATACAGCAGTGCATTGTTTAACCATTTACCACAAGGCAATTTGCGCTTGGCGCCAGTGTTAATCGATGCAATGGCGAAAGGGCGAGTCACCGGCGCTTTATACGAAGGTACGTGGATTGATATAGGTACCCCTCAACGGTTAGCGCAATTAAATTAGCGCAAGTGAAGTAACAGAACGCAATCATATTAATTTAAAGACAGGGTAGACAATGATCGGCAAGATTTTAGGCACCATTTTTGGTTTTATGTTCGGACGTATCCCCGGAGCAATATTAGGCTTTGTGGTTGGGCATATGTTCGACAAAGGCTATAGCCAAGATTTCAACCAAATGGGTGGTTTTAGTGGTTTTTTTACCAGTCAGGACGATTTTAAGAAGCAAGCGATATTCTTTCACGCGTTATTCTCGGTTATGGGGCATATTGCTAAAGCTGATGGCAAGGTCAGCGATGTAGAGATAAAAATGGCCAGCGCCTTGATGGACCAAATGGGGTTAGAAGGTGATACGCGAAAAGAGGCTCAACAAGCATTTCGTGAAGGCAAAGAAGCTGACTTTGCCCTGCGTGAAATTCTCGTAGAGCTAAAAGAGTCGTGCCATGGCCGACGCGATATTATGCAAGTTTTTATCGAAATATTGATCCAAGCTGCCTACGTCGATGGCCGTATGGACAAAGCAGAGCAAAAAGTACTGGAGACTGCAGCTCTTCATCTCGGTTTTAAACAAAGTGAATTACTGTATTTGCTATCCGTTTACGAAGCGGAACTACGTTTTCGTCAACGCGGAGGGCAACGTTCTGGGGCGCATTCATCCCAGCGTGGCCGCGGACAACAAGGCAGTCAATCCACTTATTCTACTCAGCAGTCATTAAATGATGCCTACCAGATTTTGGGTGTTAGCGAGTCAGATGATGATAAAGCGGTTAAAAAAGCATATCGTAAACTCATGAGTGAGAATCACCCTGATAAATTGGTTTCCAAAGGTTTACCTAAGCAGGCGTTGGAGCTGGCCAAGAATAAGGCGCAAGACATACAGGCTGCCTACGAAATGATCAAAGAAAAACGCGGTATGCGCTAAATCTATCGCCTGAGTCCCTTCTGTTTCTTTTAATGCGTTGCAAATACGCAACGTATTAATGTTGCCCTTGTTCTTGCCTTATCCGGCAGAACGTAATATCCCGTCCATAATCCACCGTTTACCTTTGCGCTATTAGTCAGCTCAGCCCGATTTTATCTGGGCTGATAAAGCGCGAAGTTTTTTAGCCTGATAATTAGCTATCGTCATATTAATATTACCGACCTGTCACAAAAATATCCTATAAACGTCATGTAGTTGTCAAATTTATTCCATGAAACTGTCACAGGAATTCGTCACCTTATTGCGGTCTTAAAACTCCAAGAGAACACACACAAATGAGATCGACAGCTAAAACACACTTAGCATTATGCATCGCCGTTGCCATGGGTAGCCAATCATTATTCAGCACGGCGATCGCGCAAGAAGCGCCAGATGAAGCTGCAATCGAAGAAATTACCGTTGTTGGTAAGAGCGTTTCATACGCTAATAACCAAACATCTGATGAGATGGCTAAACAGCAAAGCGCTTTGACCAGCGCCTTGGCTGTGATCGATAACCTTCCGGGTGTTTTGATCAACGAGGGTGATACGTTCGGTTCTGATGATTGGTCAACAACTGTGTCGATTCGTGGTTTTCAGTTAAGCCTAGATGAGCAACAAATCGGTATTACGATTGATGGAATTGCCAACGGTAACTCCAACTATGGTGGTGGGGCGAAGGCCAACCGTTATATCGACACAGAAAATTTAGGCCGTGTAGAGGTATCTCAAGGTACAGGTGATATTGCTTCACGTTCAAACGAAGCGCTTGGCGGCACGTTAAACTTCACCACGATTGACCCTGGCATGGAGGAGTCAATGCTGGTCAGCATTTCTGGTGGGAGCTTTGATGCACAAAAATATTTCGTGCGCTATGAAACAGGTGAAATTGCCCCTGATACCTATGCGTGGTTCAGCGCATCTACCAGTGAGAACACCGATTGGGTAACGCAAACCGCAGAGAATAAGCGGGATCATTTAGCTGCTAAGTTTACGACTGTAGTCAAGGATGTTGACGTTAAGGGGTATTTCTCTTGGGATGACGTTCATGAAGATAACTATCAACGCGTCAGCCTAGCGCAATTTGAGCAAAACCCAGAGTCAGATGGTTTATCAGGTGAATGGGTTGGTATTCCTTATGTGGATCAGGTTTTTCGCCAAGCCTGGTCAAGTTTGCGTGAAAACATGTTTGCTTATTTAAGTGCCGATTATAAAACCGACAACTTCGAAGTATCGGGTAACGTTTATTATCACGACAACGAAGGTCGCGGTGATTGGGTGCCACAGTATGTCGTCGACGTAACCGCAGATGGTGAAGGCGTTGGACATTCTGAGCTTACTTCAGGCAACACGGTTTATGGGGGGAGCGCATTAGGTCAATTATTGTTTGTTAACGCGAGTGGCTTAGCAGTTAACCCTATGGACGGTTGTGAAAGCTCCATCACTGCTCCATACGGTGGTGCAGGACCTGAGTATGACCCAGGTTGTTACGCTCAAGGCGCTATTCCTGTTGGTTCGTACCGCCACACGCATTATCAAAAAGAACGTTTTGGTTTCGATGCCGATTTCGCGTGGTACACGCAAATCAATGACATGGATAACACGTTACGCGGTGGTATCTGGTATGAAGATTATAACCGTGAAGAGTCTCGCGATTGGCATAAAATCATTGATTCTCGCAGCAGTTTCGAATTCGATCATACTCCTTACTGGGTGCAGTATTCACGTGAATTCCCAGTTGAAACATTGATGGTGTACGCAGAAGACGAGCTCGATATGGGCTGGGCAAGTGTGCGCTTAGGCATGAAGCGTTTCTTTGTTGACTTAGAGCGCCAAGATAACTTTGATGCAGCGAACAAAGCTAAGTTGAATTCAGATTCAGACACCTTGTTTTCTGGTGGTATCGTGGCCCAAACTCCTATTGATGGCTTAGAAGTATTCGCGGGTTACGCAGAGAACTTCGCGGCGATTAAAGATACCGTACTTGAGCGTGATGCGTCGACGTTGACCCAAGTAGAGCCAGAAACGGCAGAAAACGTGGATGTAGGTTTGCGCTATGTTTCGCAAAACATTAATGCGAGCTTGACCTACTACAGTATCAAATTTGATAACCGTTTAACCTTTATTGCCCCTGATTCACCGGATGGCATCGATTACCTTATTGGTACTAATGGTAGTTACGTCAACGTAGGGGGTATTGAATCATCAGGTTTCGAAGCATCGTTATCGTTCAATGTGACTGATGAATTATCTGTATATAGTTCTTACACATACAATGATTCTGAATACACAGACGGTTCAATCGATTTCCCTGAAGGCAATACCGTCTTTGGTTCTCCTGAAAACATGGCTGTTGTATCCCTTGATTGGACACGTGGTAACTACTTTATCGGTGCCTCAACTAAATGGGTTGACGATCGTTTCATCGATGCGGCGAATACCCAAGTTGCCGAAGCTTATTTAGTCACTGACTTTTATGCTGGTGTCAGCTTAGATGCACCGATACAAGGAATTCAATCGATTGATTTACGTTTCACCGTAAACAATATGTTTGATGAAAGTTATCTGGGCGGTATTGCAGGCCAATCAGCTTGGATTGGCGCACCACGCACAGCTGCATTTAACGCACAAGCACGTTTCTAAAAACGTTGTGTGAAGGCTAAAAACAAGGCGAGCTTAAGCTCGCCTTGTTTATTTATGTTCAGTCCACTCCACTCAATACTGATGAGATCCTTATGAAACAGTTAAAACGACTTGCGATATTGTGCCAAATCTTGCTGGCTATTTTACTCAGTTCACCGGCATACAGTGCGGATAATGTATTAATTATCAGTATCGATGGACTACGTTGGCAGGAGGTCTTTCGTGGTTATGAAGCAAGCTTGTTAGAGCAGCCTGAATTTACCAGCCATGCTGAGATAATTGCTCATGAATTCAACGGCCAGACACTAAACGAAAAGCGTCAAAAACTAATGCCCTTTTTATGGAGCGTCATTGCCAAAGATGGTTTGCTCATCGGCAATCGTGATAAGCAATCGGCCATGGAGGTGAGTAATAGTTGGTGGTTTTCTTACCCAGGGTACAATGAAATACTAACGGGTAAGGCTGACCCACGTATTGATTCTAATAAGCCAGTGGCTAATCCTAATGTGACGTTTTTAGAATGGTTAAACACCCAGCAAGGGTACGAAGGTCAGGTTGCGGCATTTGGTAGTTGGGATGTATTTCCAGCCATTATCAATACAAAACGTAGCAATTTACCGCTCAATGCTGGTTTTATGCCTGCAGACTGGGCTGGCTTGACGCCCTACGCCCAGTGGTTAAATCAATTGCAAAGTGATATACCAAGCCCTTGGCATAATGTGCGACTCGACGCGTTTACAGTGGGTTTTGCTCAAGCGTATATTAGCGCTAAGCAGCCTAAAGTCATTTACGTGGCATTAGGTGAAACAGACGACTTTGCCCATGATGGTGATTACCCAGCTTATCTTAGTTCGGCTCATCGCAGTGACCAGTTCATTGCGCGCTTATGGCAGCAACTTCAGTCGATGGCACAATATAAAGATAACACTAACTTGGTCATTACCGTTGACCATGGACGCGGAGAGACTAATGAGACTTGGCAGCACCATGCTAGTCCGAAAGCGACAAAAGGTTACTTAGATAATTTAGCGCAATATGAAAAGGGAATTGTTGGTTCAAATCAAGTGTGGATGGCGGCTATCGGTCCCGATATAGCACCTAAGGGGGAGCTACAAAACAGCAACACTTTCAGCCTCAATCAGGTTGCAGCAACTGTGTTACAGTTACTCAAACAAAATCCAGCAACATTTGCTAGCGTCAATGGTCGCCCTATTGGTCAGGCCATGTTGATTAGCCCAGCCCCGTTAATAACAAAAAGTAAAGATGATGAAATCAATTAAAATATGTATTGCGAGTGCATTCTGTCTCACCAGTGTTGCTTGCACCACTACATCAATGCCCGTTAGCAGCAATGCACCCGCGCCCAGTAGTACTGATGTACTGACAGTCAGTTCTGCAGACAAACATCAATTCAAGGTGTTAATTGGCTCATGCTCACACCAAGACAAAGACCAGCCTATTTGGCAACCGATGCTAGAAGAGCAGGCCGATTTATTAATGTTGTTGGGGGATAATATTTACGGTGATACCGAAGATATGGCTTTGCTAAAGGCTAAATACCAAAAGCAATGGGCTAAGCCCGGCATGCAGAAAATGCTTGCTGCTACGCCAACCATTGGTATGTGGGATGACCACGATTTCGGTCAAAACGATGGGGGGAAAACCTATCCGCAAAAAGAAGCCTCACGTCAAATTATGCTCGATTATTTTAACGAGCCACAAGATAGTATCAGACGTACCCGGTCTGATGGTATTTATACTAGCTACATGTTCGGCAGCGCCCCCAAGCGGATACAAGTTATCATGCCAGATTTACGGTGGAACCGAGATGCGTTAGCCCATGTTACGCCTAGCGAATATAGGCAGGTAAAAGCCCCGCAACATTTAGGACCGTATTTGCCGCACACAGATACAAGTCAAAAAATGCTCGGTAATGCTCAATGGCAATGGCTAGAAGAACAGTTGCAACAACCGGCAGATGTGCGAATTTTAGCCTCAAGTTTGCAGCTTTTACCGGAATTTAGTGGATGGGAGTCATGGGCCAACTTTCCAACAGAGCGTCAACGCTTGCTGGATCTGTTAATGAAGTATGAAATCAGCAATTTGGTCATTGTCAGTGGCGATACGCACTGGAGTGAGCTTAGCCAAGTCCGTTTTGAAAACGGTCAAGCTCTTTGGGAAATGACCTCGTCGGGTTTAACGGAAGAATGGAAGCAAATGAGCCCAAACAAACATCGCGTGGGCAAAGGGTTTTCCAAAGCCAATTATGGTGTGCTGGATATTGACTGGAGTGACAAGCATCCAAAAGTGACGATGAGCATTAAAGACGATACAGGCGTTGTAAAAATGCAGCAGGAAGTGTCCTTATAAAGTCATCGCATGCTTTGAGCGGTGCTAGGCCTTAAAGCAAAAGATAACCTAGTATCTCTTTTCTTCTTTTATGGTATTACTTGTGATCGCCCGCAATCAGCCAAAAAACCAGGTATGCATCATTCTGCCGGGCATAAAGGTAAAACCGCCAGCGAGGAGTATCGCCCCAACATATAGCAACACCATACTGCGTTTATGCTTAGCGATATTACCGTTACGAACCGCAATATAAGCGCTGGGTACGGCATATAAAACCAACAAACTGAACAGGTGTACATAGCCAAAGTGAGCAATGATCTTAGGGCCTACTTCGGCTGTCATAAACAACGTTGAAAGCGCAGTTATCAGCATTAAGCTCATATAAATTTTGCCCAATAAACGGTGTTTTGGCGTACCTTTACGATTGGCCAGTAAATACGTTCCAATTAAAAATGCAGGCAATACTGTGGCAAGGTGAAAATAGGCGAGTTGCAGGTAGGTCATATCTTTCCAGTTCCGTGGATACGTTTATGCTTATTTAAGTTGGATTATATGTTGAGCAATTTTTAAATATTATGACTTTTAGCTATTTTTTATGAGAAAGACGCTATACGTTAAACACTTGATAGGTTTCCCAGGTGAGCAAAAAAGCCGACTGGTTCATTCACTCGAACCAGTCGGCTGATATTGTTCGTGTTTTTACACAGCGTCGAACGCCTGTTCTAAGTCTGCTTGTATATCATCGATATGCTCAATACCGATACATAAGCGCAGCATTTCAGAACTGATACCCGCACTTTTTAGCTCATTCTCATTTAATTGTCTATGGGTCGTCGAGGCTGGGTGGCAAGCGAGCGTTTTGGTATCGCCAATATTCACCAAGCGTTTGATAAGCTTGAGGGCATCGTAAAACTTCACCCCAGCATCAAAACCGCCTTTGATACCAAAGGTCATTAAGGATGATGGGCGACCGTTAAGGTATTTTTGCGCCATGTCATAGTACTTATCCCCTTCAAGACCCGCATAACTGACCCATTCTACTTTTGGGTGGGCTTTTAAATACTTTGCAACTGCTATGGCGTTATCACAGTGACGTTCCATGCGTAGGGGTAAGGTTTCCATGCCTTGCATCAGCATAAACGCATTAATTGGGGATAATGCGGATCCTGTATTTCTCAAAGGAACGGTGCGCGCTCGGGCAATAAATGCCGCAGCACCAAATTCTCGGGTATACACTACGCCGTGATAAGCAGGCTCTGGCTCATTTAGCATAGCAAAGCGTTCTTTATGCTCAGTCCATGGGAATTTGCCTGAATCAACGATAATACCGCCCAATGAATTACCATGGCCACCCATGTATTTGGTCAGCGAGTGTACGACTATGTCTGCGCCATATTCAATTGGGTTTAATAGTGCTGGAGTGGCGACGGTGTTATCGACGATTAATGGTACGCCATGTTCATGGGCCATTGTGGCAATGGGCTCAATGTCGACTATGTTACCTGCAGGGTTGCCGATGGTTTCGCAGAACACCGCTTTGGTTTTTTCATCCATTAGCTTGGCTAAATCTTCGGCTTTATCTGAATCTGCGAAGCGCACCTCTATGCCTAATTTAGGCAATAAATGCGCGAATAAGGTGTAGGTGCCACCGTATAATTGCGGAGTTGCTACTATGTTATCGCCTGCTTCTGCGATGGTTAAAATGGCATAGTTAATGGCAGCACTTCCCGCTGAAACAACCAGCGCTGCAACACCACCTTCAAGGGCAGCCACACGTTTTTCAAGTACATCCCACGTGGGATTCATAATACGAGTGTAAATATTGCCAGGAACGGCTAAATCGAATAAATCAGCACCGTGTTGCGCATTATCGAATTCATAAGCAACGGTTTGGTAAATGGGGACTGCGCAGGACTTGGTTGTAGGGTCGGTTACATAACCCTCGTGAATGCAGATCGTTTCCTTTTTCATGGGATGCTCCTTATATTGAGTCGGTTTATAAAGTTGAGTAATCAAAGGAATTACATTATCAAAGGTTTGCCTAAAAACTAGCCTTTTATCAGAATTTTCTGCGCTAAATTAGACTATTCGACTTTATTCAGAAAATGAATGGTAACTAACCTTCGTGTTTAAATGAAATGCTGGCATACAACCAATGGCAAGAGGTAGTATCAACACAAGACAATTTGAAGTGAAAAGTAGCAGAAACAGGGGTGATGATTGAAGTATTTATTTGGGCTTATAATTTCCTTAACGCTCAGTTGGTCACAGGCCAATGCCTATACCAAAGAGTTTACTGAAGCCGAACTACAAGAGATGGTAAATACCATCATGCCCATGACGCGAACCAAGTTTTTTGTGACCATGACTCTGTCTGAACCGCGTCTCAATTTGCTCGATGCGACTAACGAAATAGGTATCGGGGCAAATATTAAGGCCAGTGCTCTAGGCGCATATGGTGGTACAGGCAGTACCTACATTACTGGAAGCCTTGCGTATAACCAAGAGCAGGGTGCGTTGTATTTTACCAATGCCAAACTGGTGGAGCTGAACTTACATAAAGTGTCCCAGAGCCAGCAAAATGAGATTAAGAAACTGCTGCAATCTGTGGTGGGCACTATTTTAGAGTCACGTCCTATTTATGTGTTAAATGATGCTGATCTGAAACAAAAATTAGCCAAAGCAACGCTGGAGTCGGTCGTAGTAGAAAATGGCAAGTTGATTGTGACGTTGGGGATGTTTTAATGCCATTCTCACTCCGTTATATGCATAGAGCGTTACGGGGGGAATGCCTATCTTTAAGCCAATTTCGCGTATAGGAATATGTTGCAGCCTGACTAAAAAGCAATGATTGTACGTGCGTGATCATTAGCGATCGCCGAATCTTATAGCGGGTTTAATTCAGCTTGGAGAACGCTTTATGCCAATACCCTATTTAACCAATATTACTGTGTTCAAGCATGGAATAACGTCTAGTACTCTCATCTTGGTCTTGGGGTTGTGCGCTCCCATAATGACGCTCGCTAACGCTGCTGAATATAGAGGGGGTAGACCAGATACGAATACTTCTCGATGGGGGATTGGAATAGGTGCAATAAGCCAGCAACAGGGCATTAAAGGTATTGATAGGAACACCGTTGTCATTCCATTTTTAAGTTACGAAAGCCAATATGTCCGTTGGTTTGGTCCAAGTATCGACATCAAACTGCCTAGCGTAATAATCGATAAGGCTCAGCAAATAAAATTTAGTCTCACTGGCCGTTACGATTTTGGAGGCTACGATGATGATGACATTGATGATACCCCGATTTTACAGGGAATGGACGAGCGAGAAGGGGGCTTTGGTATAGGCGCTAAAGCCCAGTGGCAAAACCCTTGGCTCGATGTGTACGCCCAATGGATGAGCGACGTATCAGGCGACAGAGATGGACATTATTTTAGCCTGGGCGTAGACAAAAGGTGGATATTCGACCAGCAAATTTTAGTTTCGCCGCGCATTGTCGCTGTTTGGTTGGATGACAATTACGTTGATTTTCAATACGGTGTTCAATCCCATGAGGCCACTGTTACTCGCTCAGCCTATATCGGTGAGGCGACCGTGAACATCGAACTCGGCGTGCGCGTGGCATACCTGTTTGATAGAAGCAGTTCGGTTTTTATTGATGGCAGTATCACCAGTCTAGGTGACGAGATAAAAGACAGCCCGCTAGTGGATAGCGCCACCGAAAACAGGTTCATGTTAGCTTATTTATATAAATTCTAATGCAGATACCCACTCGAATAAGGGCGTATATGTCAGTTAAACCACTTTTACTTTTGTGCACTATGATCTTAAGCCTAGTAGGCTGCGCCAATAATAGTGAGTCACAAGAATGGGTAACTCTTTTTAATGGGAAAAATTTAGATGATTGGGTGGTGAAAATTAATCATCATCCAGTAGGGGATAATTATGGTAATACCTTCCGCGTAGAGGATGGGCTGCTGAAAGTCCGTTACGATCAATACCATTTTACCGATGAGTTTGGCCACTTATTTTACCACACACCTTTTAAAAACTTTCATCTGCGTATTGATTACCGTTTTAGTGGAGAATTTGAAAAGGGCGGAGCGAAATACGCGGAATTAAATAGCGGTTTGATGTTTCATAGTCAATCTCCTGAGTCCATCCATAAAGACCAGAACTGGCCGGTGTCAGTGGAAATGCAATTTTTGGCTGATTTGGGAGACGGTAAGCGCATGACGGGGAATATGTGTTCACCGGCTACCAACATTGTATACAAAGGTGAAGTGTATCCCGCCCATTGTTTGTCCTCTAATTATCCAGCATTAGCGAAAGATCAGTGGGTTACCGCTGAGTTATTGGTCGAAGGCGATTCGATTACTCAGTTAATCAATGGTCAGGTAGTGCTGCAATACAGTCATCCCACTCTGGACGGCAATGATAAAATAGTGAAAGGCCAGAGCGCTATATTCAAACAAGACGGCAAAGTATTACAGTCTGGATATATTGCTCTGCAAAGTGAAGGGCAGCCCATCTAGTTTAAAAATGTGGAAATTAAAGAACTTGATTAACGAGGTCGCTGCTTTGGATTATTAGCGTATTAGTGCACTAAATCTTCGCGCAGTAAGTTGCAAGCTGGCTCGCTTTGCGCTGATAATTATCACAAAAGTATGCCGACTATCACTATTCGTTAACAATACCTGCGCCCCCCTTTTGTTTGAAAAACAACCTGTCTACACTGCTGTCATTAATTTTTAAGCTGACGGCTATTTTCTATGAAACCATTACTTATGCTCGTGACTATGGCTTTATTCTTTTTGTCAGGCTGTGCGTCAGCCGTAAAGCGCCATGAACAAGTTCAGGGACATTTGAATAAGGCCGTTGATTGTGCTGAAGCCCATCTCGATATTGCGACCCTTGAATTACAAAAAACGACGACGCGAGAAAAATTAGTTAATGGTGTGGCTTCTGTCTTGCCGACTTCAATTTTACTGAACGTTATTTTAGGGGAGTACGGTAGTCGTGCGGCCATTGCAACAGGGGCATTTGATCGAACGGTCGACAATAAAATAAACGTAATTGAAAGTGACTGTATGCTTGATGATGCAACCAGTGACTTAATGCTAGTTAAGCAATAAATTCGCAACAGCATGTTTGCTACGTATGAGCTTGGTTTATTTTGCACTGGTGTTTACCCAATATTTTGCAGTAGCATAAGCCCCACAATAATAATAACGGCGGCATTATGAAAAAATCACTTAGTTGGGCGAATTCTTTAGATTGGTTTTTGGCGCTGCTCGCTTTAATGACAGCTTTGGGTGTATTGCAAACCTTTGCCATCGGTAAGCATTATATTATTCCTACGATCTTGTTGGTTTTCACTGTGCTGCTTGGGAATTTAGCTTGGTATGGTTTGACGCAAACTGACTGGGCAAAAAGGATTAACTTTTGGTGTGGATTCTTGCTGACCGCTCATGGCTTTTTTGCTTTGTTTTGGTCTAAAAAATATCGAGAGATACTAGGGGATCAGTTTGAGTTAATCTGCGCTGCAGTGACATTAGTATTTTTTGTGGTGACGTGGATGTATGCCAAGCAGAATCGGTTGTTTGCTAAAGTATTATGACCGATCCAGACGCTATAGAATCTCTGTACTAATATATATTATATAAGTTTTGCTCGTTGCTATTTATGGTGTTCTCCAAAGCATAATCTGAGCGAGCTACTTTTTCTGCAATCATTTATGATGTATATACGGTTCACTCGCGGCTTTTACTTGAACTGTATTTAATCTTATGCGGGCCTGTGACACTAGGGTGCTGCGAGGAAATAAAATGCTTCGTCAAGATAAATAAAGAGCAACGATTTGTTATTTATTACTTTTTTGACGTCTTTTTTGTTAAAAAGTATGCACTGCAGATTACATTTCTGTATACCCGAGTATTCGTTATCTCTAATGAAATTACGAGAATAGAAAAGACTATTTGTAAATAATGCTCTAGTGTTTAGCAGCAGGTACTGTGTAAACAAACTTGCTGTCACTTTATTGCACTGACGGCTATAAAAACGCCATCAAATTTGCTTCATTGCAGAGGAGGTTAACAGTCTTAAATAATTTCAGGTATGAGTGAATAATGAGAATTAATGAATTAACATTTTTTAGATATATAGCGGCTTCAATTGTTGTTATTTTTCATTTTGGAACTGATGCTACTGGCTTTGGTGGTGTATTAGCCGCAGGCCCGCAAATGGTGACATTTTTCTTTGTTCTGTCAGGATTTGTTATGGGAATATCCTACTTTAATAGAGAAATAAATAATAAATCATACTGGTGGGCAAGGATAGCTAGAATAATGCCAGTCTATATATTAGCGATAGTTTTGATGGTGGCTTCATCTTATTTACAAGGGAAAGAGGTAAATAATTTATCCTTGGTTTTAAATTTATCGCTCCTGCAGGCTTGGTTCTCTCCTCATCCTCTATCTATAAATGGACCTGGATGGTCACTTTCTGTAGAAACTTTTTTTTATCTAACGTTTCCATTTTTATTATATGGCATTAAGTCTCGGAATCTGTCAGTTAAGCATATGATGATAGCTTCATTGTTGGTGTGGGGTGTTACACAAATAATAACTACATGGGTTTTATCTGCTGGTTTATACGGTGGGTTCCCGTCGTTTTCACACGATTTAATCTACTATTTTCCTCTTACCCATTTTTGCAGTTTTATCATCGGGGTTTATGGTGCAATGTGGGTTTTAGAAAAGAAGTATTCGATTACCAATAATACTATTTCACTTTTTATTGTTGGTATAAGCACGGCAATATTAGTTATTTTGCTAAATAACGAAACTGAAATATCAAACTTTTTTGAGTTGGAATTTGCTTTTAGTTCAAGCTTTTTCGCGCCGTTGTTTCTGATTTTTATTATTGCAGTGTCTATATGTCGTTCGAAATTAATACGAATGTTTAGTGCTCGGCCACTTTTGCTATTAGGTGAGGCAAGCTTTTCACTATATATATTGCAGATACCCATTCATCAAATTTATGAAAAATACATCGTAAGCGATTTAGGCTTATCGCCACTGAGCAACTTCACGTTATTTTTTGTTATTTTAACGATAACTTCGATTGGGTCTTTTCTTTTGTTTGAGAAGCCTGCAATGAACTTCATTAAGTATTTTCTGCCGACTTTCATAAGAAAAACAGCTAACAGAAGTAATTAGTACGGACAGTTTTTAGGAGCGTTTCGGGTTATTGATGGTAATCCTCGGCTGAAATCTTAATTGCTTACCCTTCAATCTGGTTAGATATTTCCCAATAAAAGAGACGGTAAGGTTGATGTTCGATGTGTGTCAAGGATATGTATTTAGAGCCCAAGCATAGTGGATGCCTGATACATTAAAAGGGGGGATCTATAATTGAGTTATGTGATTATTGCAGTACCAAGTACCAAGTACCCGATGCCTTGAGGTCGGTATTCTTACTAAAGCGCTAAAGCGTTTATTAACTGTATTTTTGTCGTTAAAAACGCTTTGGCTTCATCCGATAGTGCCCTAGAGGATAAGTAGTTTTTACTGCCATTATGGTAGAGCAACCAGCCGTTTTCGGTAACTTCTATTTTGCTGATATCGGTCCAGGCTAACGTGCTTTTAACGTGAATAGATTTACTGCTAATGCCATGTTCGTCGATTGTAAGTGTGAGTTCTGTATTCGCTGCTTTGCTAATTAATTGTCTGGCCAGCCACCACGGTTTTTTAAAACGAATACTAAAGACTTCTAAGCCGCCTAGCGCGATGATAAACCAAGCCACAAAGGCGTTTATCTCAGTTAACATAAGCACTGCCAAGCCTACTAGTGCGAGTAGAATCGCTATCAGATAGACTTTCTTTGAATTATCTGCCGGAACCGATGCTTCGTAAGTTTCTATATAATGGCTTTTATCGAGTAAATAAGTCGTGGAGTAGGTGAACGCTGTGGTCATTGATTTTTTATATTAAGGCAAAAAAGCCAGTGTAACGGGATGCGCTTTACCTTAATAGATAAATTCTTAAGATAAAGCGTATTCATTAGCTTAATCCGATGATTATTATATCGCTATAAAGCAAACCTAAGTGTTAATGCTTAGCCTTTTCAAACGGATAAATAATGCCCCATTTACAACTTTATACTGACGGTAGCGTTAACACTCAGCTAAAAGTGGGTTATGGCGCTTACTTACTTGTATCTGAGCTGACTATGTCGACTGACACCCTTAAAGAACAGGTTAAAATTAAACGTTTCGAGCAAACCAGTTCGACCAAACTGGAATTACAAACCCTGTTATGGGCATTGGCTGAAATAGATGCCTTGGTTAATGACGAAGACACAAGTTTGACTGTATATACCGACTCACAAAATATCATAGACTTACCGAGTAGACAGGCTCGCCTCGAAAACTCTGATTTCTTCACTAGTTCCAATAAGCGGCTGAATAATTATCAGTTATATAAGGCGTTTTATCAATTTACTGCTGGTAGAACATGCACGTTTGTGAAAGTTATTGGACATCAAACGTCTAGCAAAAAAGATCAAGTCGACAAGCGCTTCACGTTGGTTGATAAGGCATCTAGGCGAGCCCTACGAAGCGAGTTTTAACCTTTCTACAGGGAAGTGCAGTGGGGTGAAAAGGCGTATTAAACACGTTGAAACAGCACCTGCAAAGATTATTGAGCATGACGGGCTTACTGTAAGCTTTGTGAATATGTGTTGCTTAGGTCACAAAAAATACCCAGTTAGCTGACTCTCAAACCATTTTATCTCGTCACTGGCCCTTATGGCTATTCATCCTCTGGCGTTTCTACTACATTTTTGATCTCAGCAAGTTCTTGTTTTAACGTATCGATGCGCTTTTCCATGGCTTTACGTTGATCTTTTTCGGCCTCGGGAATTTTGCTTTCTAGGGTTTTAATTTGCTCTAGTAAATCGACTTTATCGGTCGCTTGCTGTTGAGCTTGTTCTGCTTTGTCAAAGACCACGTCTTCTGCGGTGCTGTCATTTTGTATATCGTTAGAACCTGGGGAGTGGGCAATTTTTCGCTCTACGTCAGGGCCAGCGTGTTGGCTAACAAAGGTAGGTGACATGATTTCTATATCATTGTTATGCAAGCAATCGAGCACATGACGATGAAAGTTTGAACGGGCAGTAAGCAGATTCTTTGTTTCGACTAGTAGGCCACTGACGCGGTAGGTGACAGAAAAATCGCCGAGTTGCGTCACGTGCACAAAGGGGTCCTCTAAACCAGTTTGATTGGCAGCTTGTAATAATAACGCATCAATCTTGCTGTGATGAAGATCATAACCTAAGGATAATTCGACGCTGATAATGGTGCCTGAACGACGGATCACGCTAAGGGGTTTATTGATCAACAGATTATTAGGAATAGATACCAGTTCTCGGGTTTCGGTTTGAATTTCACAATCAAACAGACCTAATTCTGTCACGCGACCAAAGAAGGTATCAAAACTAATAAAGTCGCCAGTGCGAAAAGGTTGAGTGAAGCGCATTAATGCGCCAGCCATAAGGTTGCTAAACAAAGTGGTAGAGGAAAATGCCAGTAAACCAGAAAGTACTAAGCCTATTAAACTTAATATTTGTAGCTCTAGACTCTCTGATACCGGCAGCATAATGACCACTGTGATCAGGCCCACTAGCATGAGCGTTAACATGCCAAGCTGACGAGCAAATATATTCTCATCCCCCGTGTGCTTTAGCTTATTAAAGAATACGGCTTGCACTAACCAAGTGAGCAGCCCAAAAATAATCAATGTAATAACAACGGGAAGCCAATCACCGATGAAGTTGTTGCTTGTAAGCATAGTTTTTCCGTATTAGTAATCGTTTTATCTACGGTATAGGTGTTTGTTATACCTTGATATTGCAGGCAAATGCCAGCCCCTTACATAAAAGTAACGAATATTATGCTTCGGGTGATCCTTATAAATCATTCGTTCTATCTGTTTGAATGAATAATTGACATTCGGTAAAACATATATATGATATTTCACATATCAAGCTGCGGAGCGTTTTATGTCTACCCCGATTTTGTCCCCACTTTCGTTTTATAAATGCTTGTCTGACGACACACGACTGAAGGCGTTGATGTTAATTTATCTCGAGGAAGAGTTGTGTGTATGCGATTTAATTACTGCTTTGGAATTGAGTCAACCCAAAGTGTCACGCCATTTAGCTGATTTACGCCGCTGCCATATTTTGCTTGATGAACGGCGAGGGAAGTGGGTTTATTACTCCATTAATCCAAAAATGCCGGAATGGGCAATGACCGTGCTGCAAACAACTGCACACAATACAGAGGCGTATTTGAATGACTGTATTACCAATTTAAATATTGCCAAGCAAAATGAGTGTTGTGATTGATGGATTGCCCAGTAAGGTAGATCAGTCAAATGCACTTACACTGTAAAACCATCACCCGCTAAATAACGGAAAATTGTAGAGCTATATCATGTTAAAAGTCCTTTTCATTTGTACCCATAATCGTTGTCGCAGCATTTTATCTGAGGCCATTACCAATCATGTTGGACGAGGCAAATTTGACGCCCGCAGCGCTGGCAGTCAGCCCGTTGGTGAGGTGCATCCATTGTCGATTAAATACTTACAGGAAGCGGGCATTGCCACCAACGGACTAAAGAGCCAGTCCTGGGACGAATTTGAAGCGTTTGCTCCAGATGTGGTCATCACCGTTTGTGACAGTGCCGCGGGTGAGGCTTGCCCATTATGGTTTGGTAATAGTGTCAAGGTGCACTGGGGCTTGTCAGATCCATCAAAATTGGCGGGTAATGACGAGGAAATCGCCCACGCTTTTCGCGCAACAATCGAACAGATTACCCAACGAGTGCAGGCCATGTTGAGCATGGATTTAAATGCGAAAAATCCTCAAGCATTGCGTGATGCCTTTTCTGTACTAGGAGCACAATAATGTCCGGTGTTAATCCAATAGACTCACCAGCGCCATTGGTAAATGTATCTGAAAATATAGCGCCTGAGTCATTCGTCGTCCCGTCTTCAGATAATTTCAAAACCGTTGGGTCAAAGCACAAACCGCGGATCCTGTTGTTGTATGGCTCACTTCGAGCGCGTTCGTTTAGTCGCTTAGTGGTTCAAGAGAGCGCCAGATTACTCAACGCCATGGGCGCAGATACCCGGATATTTGATCCGACAGGTTTGCCCTTACCGGACGCAGAAGATGAAACGCACCCTAAAGTCGCCGAATTACGAGACCTTATGCTGTGGTCAGAAGGACAGGTGTGGTGTTCACCTGAACGCCACGGTGCTATGACGGGCATCATGAAAAGCCAAATTGATTGGGTACCATTGTCGTTAGGTGGAGTGAGGCCTACCCAGGGGAAAACCTTGGCGGTCATGCAAGTTTCCGGTGGTTCTCAGTCATTTAATGCGGTAAATCAGATGCGTATTTTGGGTCGTTGGATGCGTATGTTAACCATACCTAATCAGTCTTCGGTGGCAAGAGCTTTTATGGAGTTCGATGATAATGACCAGATGAAACCATCACCTTATTACAACCGTATTGTGGATGTGCTGGAAGAGCTGATGAAGTTTACCTTACTGACGCGAGATAACGCTGATTATTTGGTAGATCGTTATTCTGAAAGAGTAGAAAGCGTCGAGCAGGTTAGTCAGCGTGTAAATCAGCGGTCGATATAATTTAAGCAAAGAATAAGGCAAGTGTTATGGGTTTATTTGAACGTTATTTATCAGTTTGGGTCGCGCTAAGTATTGCTGCTGGCGTGCTGTTAGGCAGTATGCAGCCAGGATTATTTGCCGTGGTGGCTGGATTTGAATATGCCCATGTTAATTTAGTGGTGGCGGTACTGATTTGGTTGATGATTTACCCCATGATGATCCAAATCGATTTTTCGTCTATCAAAGATGTGGGACGTAAACCCAGAGGCTTGATACTGACGTTGGTGATTAATTGGTTGGTTAAACCATTCACCATGGCCGCGTTAGGTTGGCTATTTTTTAAAGGAATATTTGCCGATTGGGTTGATCCTCAAACTGCGAACGAATATATCGCGGGTATGATTTTACTTGGCGTAGCGCCGTGTACGGCCATGGTTTTTATATGGAGCCAACTAACCAAAGGCGATGCAAATTATACGTTGGTGCAGGTATCGGTGAACGACATCATCATGATTTTCGCGTTCGCACCGATCAGTGCTTTGTTACTAGGAATGAGTGATATTCAAGTACCGTGGGAGACGTTGATTATTTCTGTGGTGCTTTACGTACTCTTGCCTTTGGTGGCGGGAGCGATGACGCGCTCGTGGTTGAATAAACGTACCGTTATTGGCGAGTCGCAAACTGGCGATGCACGGATCGCTAAATTTGTCAGTGTATTGAAGCCTTGGTCAATTATTGGCTTATTGGCGACAGTCGTTCTGCTATTCGGATTTCAAGCGCAAACGATTCTAGAGCAGCCACAAATGATTGTTTTAATTGCGATCCCTTTATTGCTGCAAACCTACGGCATTTTTGCTATTACTTACTACGCAGCAAAACGCCTGCGCTTGCCTCATAATGTGGCGGCACCTGCCAGTATGATTGGTTCGTCTAACTTTTTTGAATTGGCGGTAGCAGTAGCAATATCGTTGTTTGGATTACACTCAGGGGCAGCGCTGGCCACGGTAGTGGGGGTGTTAGTCGAAGTACCCGTCATGTTGTCTTTGGTATATTTTGCCAACCGTACACGTCAGTGGTTTGATTGATATAAGCTTGCATATGAATAGTATCAGTCCGCAGAGGGTATCCACGGGGTTTACTATTCCTTCCAAGCACAAAAAAACCAGCTGATCAGCTGGTTTTTTATTCCTTCCCCTCATAAATTATTTATCAGAGGGTTAATGGTACTTAATCGTTGCTGTGCAAGCTCGCATTGAGCCCGCCCCACTTAGATGAGTCTGCAACAATCGCTTCAACGGAGCCGCTTTGACTGTTGCGACGGAATAACAAGCCGTTCATACCTGATAACTGACGTGCTGATACGATTTCACCATCAGGGGTTTTTACTTTGGTGCCAGCGGTAATATACAGACCGGCTTCAACGATACAATCATCACCGAGTGAAATACCGATACCCGCATTGGCACCTACCATGCTGTTTTTGCCAATAGCGTTAATGGTTTTACCGCCACCAGACAATGTGCCCATAGTGGATGCCCCGCCGCCGATGTCAGAACCGTCGCCTACGACTACGCCCTGAGAAATACGCCCTTCAACCATAGAGCTCCCTAGTGTACCAGCATTGAAGTTAACGAAACCTTCATGCATTACCGTGCTGCCCGCAGCTAAATGTGCGCCTAAACGTACACGGTCTGCATCGCCAATTCGTACGCCCTCAGGAATCACGTAATCGGTCATGCGCGGGAATTTGTCAATAGAGGTAATGCTTAAATGGTGGTGCTCACTGGCAATGGCGCTGCGAAGCTCGTCAACTTTGTTCGGTAATACTGGGCCTGCTGAGGTCCAGGCTACATTAGTCAATAAACCAAATATGCCGGTTAGGTTGATGCAATTTGGTTGTACTGTGCCTTCAGATAACAAATGTAAACGCAGGTAAGCGTCTTCGATGGTTTTTGGCGCGCCATCAATTTCAAGTTCAATTTCAACGAAATCGCTGTTAATCAAGCCGACTTTTTGCGCTAGGCAACTACGCGCAATTTGGATGTTCGCGCGGGGAAACCACACATCTAACGTTTTACCACTGGCGGCATCGATGTAGCGATGACCAATACGTTTTACAGTCATTTATTTTTCCTAGTTTGTTCGTTTTAAGGACAGAAGCCGAATTATGTCTTGAATCGACACATTTGACAGCCCCATTTTGCTTATAAATTATAATATTCGCGGTTTTTAGTGCCGATAAATAGCTGTCACAGCTTACAAGCTTAACGATAATTCACTTTTGATTTTTTCAGTGGAAGCAATTTTTTCCTGTACTGCAAAATCAATCAACGACAATTCTACGCCGCGATTAGCTGAATTGGCTGCCGATGGGTCGAACGAGCACAACGTTAGCACTTCATTGTAATTCTGTATTTGCCACACATAGCATCGGTTAAAGCCACTGTGCAATACAGCGTACCCGGTATCATCACTGACAAATTTAGAACTGCGTGATACTTCCAACGCTTCGAAGTATTCAATAACGTCATTCGCAACATCTTCTCTTGGGTTTAACGCTGCTATAAAACTATGAAGCGGCACATCACCTTGCTGCGTGCTGATTTGCTTGCGTGCAGTCTCAATCGTGAGAGGTTCTCCATACTTAGAAACCGCTGATGCGAGCACATCTTTTAATACGTCTTTGATACCTATATAAGCGCTTTCAACGGTATACAGGCTTTTTATTTCATTAATGAAACCGTTAAATTTATTAAAGTGTAGCTCTACTCGTTGTTCTAAGCGTGAGGTTTGGTAGGGTTGATAAAAACTTAAGCGAACTTTATCACTGCGGGTACTGCGGGCAATATGGTGAAGCTTTGCTCCTTGATCATACAGAATTATGGCGCTGGCGAGAGCGTTATCGCCAATATGGATATGTTTTATGTCCATGGTACTGCGGCTATTTTGGTCTATACCTAAACGCTGTGATGCATCAAAGCGTTTTAACCCAGTGGTTTGTTCTAATGGATGAACACTAGCGGCGTCGGCTGCGCCCAAGCTTACTAATGAAAGGTAACTAATTAACAAAAAACATTTTGGGATTTTTATCTTCATGGGGTTCCTAATGGCGTGAACAACAAAGCCTAAGGTGCAGCATAGCACTTCGCGCACTCCGGCAACACTGATGCGCAGTTTGTAGTAGAGATAGCTTTAAAATATTGATTTTCAAGCAAGATTAATTGACTTAATGTTTATGGAAAGTTTGTTAAGATAAGTTTGTTAGGATCAATGCCAAGGATTTTGTCGAGACGCCGTTTAAGCACTTGATATTGAAACATTAGCAGATTAATCTAATGCAAAGTGTGAGCGTTTCAACCTGCTTTTAATTGATGACGAGATCCTAAAAGTTACCACGACAGAGTCGTAACTCAGCTTTCGTTCAAAGCCAATATCTAACTTCATTTCTAAGGTGTTTCATTGAGTAAGTGTATGACAATCTTTTGCTGCTATTCCAAGCATGCCTTAACTGCTGTATAACGGCGCCATGAAAATACCAAAACGAATCCAACCACTGGTTGATGATGGCCTTGTCGACGAAGTGCTTTACCAGCTAATGAGTGGTAAAGAAGCCACAGTGTACGCTGTACTGTGTGGTAAAGAAATCCGCTGTGCCAAAGTATATAAAGAAGCGATGAAGCGCAGTTTTAAAAAAGCAGCGCAATATCAAGAAGGCCGCAAAGTGCGTAATACGCGCCGTGCCCGTGCCATGGAAAAGGGCTCTAAGTTTGGCCGTAAGCAGCAAGAAGATGCTTGGCAAAATACAGAAGTAGATGCCTTATTTACCCTGGCGAAAGCCGGTGTGCGCGTCCCTGAGCCTTACGGGTGCTATGACGGCGTGCTGCTGATGGAACTAATTACCGACGATGACGGAGATGTGGCGCCGCGTTTAAACGATGTTGCTATGTCTGCTGAGCAAGCCATAGAAGATCACGCAGTGGTAATGGTGTATGTTATGCGAATGCTTCTGGCTGGCTTAGTGCACGGAGATTTATCTGAATTCAACGTCTTAGTTGATGCATACGGCCCAGTTATTATCGATTTACCGCAAGTGGTCGACGCTGCCGCTAATAACAATGCGTTTAGCATGTTGCAGCGTGATGTGCGCAATATGACTGAATATTATGGCCAGTTTGCCCCAGAGTTGAAAGATACGCACTACGCTGAAGAAATGTGGGCGTTGTTTGAATCCGGTGAACTCGAGCCTGATACTCAACTAACGGGGCATTTTGATTTCCCTGACGATGAAGCTGATGTAGATACCGTTCTAGAAGAAATTAAAGCTGCGTTCGAAGAAGAACAAGAACGTAAGGCGCGTATTGCAGGCCCTAGCGAAGAGGAATAAACGCAGCATTTTACCTGCTAACAAATATCGGCGTCGACGCGGATAGCGCCAGCTATCCGTGTTAGCTGTTTTCTTGGACTAAACCTCACTCATTCAACTCAGCGTAAATACAACTGAGCATTTTGTTGATCAATCCTAAAATCAAACTCCCGCAGAAAATTCATGCCTAATAAGCCATCGCTATAAGCTAGCTCGTCAAGAGGTAACACCATTATGTTGATATTTTTAACGTGAACATTCGCAATCTCTAGTGAGGCAAATTGATACATAGGTGAGCGCACAGTACCATTGGCCGTTTGCACGTTAAATTGTCCGACAAACTTGATTACCGTAGTTTTAAAAAGCTGCTTAAATTTTTGTCGCGAAATTGCGGTTGTCGATGCGCCGGTATCGATTAAAAAATTCACTTGATGGCCGCTTAAGCGCGTTGGCACCACATATTGGTCGCCATACTTCTGTAGCGCTATGGGGGGACCTGCGCTGAGACGTGACGAATCTGAAAATGGCTCAGAAAGCCGCGAGTCACGATTAGATTCGGTTATTGATTGATCGGTTCGCTCAATGAGCTGTCGAATACGCATGGCCTGGGGATCATCATAGCGAATGGACGCCAACACATTTTCCATGAGGTTGGCTTGTTGCTGGCGTGCATAAGCAGTTGCAAGGGCCAATATAAGCGAGCGACTAGTAGGATTGACTTGCAACAATGGCTCTACGAATTGCGCTAGAATATCCCAGGAATTGGCTTGTTTGAGTTGAACTATCGTTTCTTCAGTTAAGCGGGTAACCGTTTGCTGTACTTGCTCTTGCTGGGCTGCGCTTAATGGTAGGCTCAATAAGCTTTGATAATGAATAATCGCGTCACTTAATAAGCTTGTGTGAATGATATATTCGGCTTCGAGCAATAAAAAGTCGATATCTTGCGGGTGTTGGCGCAGATAAAGCGGCAAGAATTCGTCTATCTTGGCGTATTCCTGAGCCGCTAGCCAGCGCTGGGTTTGGGCTAAATAAGCCTCACGGCGATCGAGGGTGAATTTTTCAGTAATATGCTGTTTAGGCTCAAATTGGTAAGACAGGTCTCGAGCAAAAAGATCATCAGGACTATTATTGGCGTCTAGGTTTTCCTGCTCGACAGGTTCCTCGCGTTTGGTATCCAAACCTTCAGTGATGTCTCTTTCAGGTAAATATATTGTCGTTGTATCGATTCGTTCTGTGTATTGATAGATGTTAATGACCAATGAAGCGATAAGGAGTAACAACAGCGTAGTATGCATTTTAGTCATGCTAAGTTATCTCATCGATTTGAAAGCATCATAATCTTGGGGGCATCTCTATTTCCACTGCTTATTTCCATTTAGATTGATTCACAGTCATCTGGGAGCATTGCGCCAATGTACGTGTCGGTAAATATTTTCGGCATGCGCTTAGGTCTACCCGAGCTTAGGGCAATACAGACAAATTCTGTTCTCGCTTTTAGCATGGTTAAGCCATCGCTAAGCCGAATAAATTGAAAGTGTCGGGCGAGTTTTAGTTTGTTATCACAGCTTATTATCCAAGTAGCGCAGGCGAGGGTATCCCCAAGCAATGCTGCGGCAAGATAATCAATTTCGTGACGGCTGATAGCCATGCCTCGATCCAGTTCCTGATACTGTTCGATACTTAGCCCCAATGCGTTGGAGTGCGCCCACGCGGTGCGTTCAAGTTGGCTGACATAGGCCACATTATTGACATGATTATAGTGATCAATTTGTTCAGGTCTGATTTGCCATTGACAGATAAAGGGCTTTGAGTGTAGCCAAGGAAGTTGCTCTACAGGGATTGGCATATTGGCTTATGTCTCGAGTGTAATTTCAGTGTTAGGGACATAAGGTAACGGGTTTTCCCCCTGCTGGGCAAATAATAGTGACATAAGGCACTGCTCTTTAGTCACAATATCTTGCATAAACAGCTCACTATTGGGGATTTTCTTATACGCTTTGAAGCCGCTTTGCAAAAATTGATGTAGCGTGTGTAGGCCTTTCGCTTTAGCTGGATGCTTTGACAAAGCAAGCATCATGGTGACACCTTTTACAGCGACGGCGTTACGCAGGTTAACCCCTAAGGTATTTAATAGTACTATTTGCTCTTGGCGTAGGGGTAAATTTTCACCTGCGAGATAAGCCTGTGCGTAGCTCTGGCGGTCAATTAAAATGAGCCTAGACGTAGCTTGTTCTTTTAATTTAATGGCCACAGCGTAATCCAATTCGAAGGACAACGCCTGTAAGCGAAGAGCAGACGCTAACGAACTTAGTGCCTTATCAGGCATGTATTTATGCATTTTAGGCACAACCCGGACAATGTCGGCATCTCTTTGGCCGAAATTTTGTGGACCGTATATTTGTTCAACAAAAAAACGCAGTGCGGGTGCATGGTGCGGATCATTGAGCAAGGCCTGATGAGTGGCCTGCATGCGGAGCGTTTGCCACTCTTGTAGGCTCTGAACGAGTGGCAGTAGTCCCGTTTTGAGAGCTATATGTTGAACTTCTGCCACCGTACGTAGGTGGCGAGAAATTTGTGAGATTAAATCCGACATGTGATTAACAAGCTTGATTTAGACTTGCGTGAGCCATAGCGAAAATAGGCATTATTTTTTAAGGGTAATTTTACCGAATACGTCGGCGGTGATGAAACCTAGGTTTTTGCTACCATTTTGCGCGTCAAAGTCGTGGTCGCCCATAAAATGCTCTCGTACGTCGCTGCCATCATTGTCACAATAGGCCAGCATAAAACCCATAACGTCACCTGCTTTAAGCAAAATGGATGCTTTTGGCTTCGCATCGGTATAGTCATTCGGGTAACGCTTGATTGCCACTTCCCACAACACAGTATTGGGTGCGCCTAATTGGCGCTTCCAACTGCTGTTGATGTGATCGTTATACAGGTGCGCTTTTTCATCATCGCCAATATCAGCTGCTTGGTTATCAAGACCAATATGGTACGCCAATGCGGTGTGATTGAATTGATGAATTCCGCCTGATGCATCGCCATCCATAAAAATCTCAAGCGCATCATCATCCCAGTAACGATCTAGGGGATCTGCATGGGTGTCAATTAACATGTCGTCGGTAATTTCAGCTTGTAAGTACAAGTAATTTTCATCCCACAATAAACGATAACGACCATTAAAATCTGCTTTTTCAGGTAAGGTGCCGTCCATCAAATATGGCATATCGTGCCACTTTGCTTGCTGCCAAATCGCGTCTGGTTGTCCGTCGATAACCGGCGCTACCGAAGTATGTTTAACATCAAATGCCTGAGCAGAAGCAACGCTGAACGCACAGGCGATTAATAGCGGCTTTACGATACCTTTTAACATGACATGTCCTTGTAGATAAGATGAAAATAGTGCGGTCTATAGCTTGACGCAAAGCAATAGGTAACACAATAGAGCGTTTATCGACTTGAGTTTATAGCATGGGGTTCGGTAGAATGCCGCCCCTAATGAATACCTTAACTTCCCCAGAGCCGTCACGTGATGTAAGTCACTGTGAATTACATCACGTGCCGCATCGTTACCAAGATGTTGTCGCGTTATTTAATGCTGCCTTTGGTAAACGTGAAAATACCCAGTTGGTCAAGGGCCTAGATGAACCAGAATATATCCCCGCAGGTGACAGTTGTGTTTATCACCAAGTGATTTTTGCGCATGGTTATTTTGCCAGTGCGCTGCATGAAATAGCACACTGGTGCATAGCCGGAGCACAACGACGTTTGCTCAACGATTATGGTTATTGGTATTGCCCTGATGGCCGCAGCGAGCAACAACAAAAAAAATTCGAGCAAGTAGAAATTAAACCACAAGCGATTGAATGGGCACTTTCTGTCGCGGCTAATAAACCATTTCGTGTCAGCACGGATAATTTAAACGGTGCTGAGCCTGACACGCAAGCCTTTACCCTAAATGTGTACAAACAAGTGATGCGCTACCTGCAAGATGGTTTTCCTCCTCGGGCGGCATTGTTTATTAAGTTATTAGCCGAATTCTATGGCTCTGGGGATATCACTTCGGCTAAGTTTACGCTGCCAAGTGATCTCGCTAACCTAATGGAGGAGTCACTACGATGAAGAAAACACAATTTAAGCTAGGTCTTATTATTAATCCGTTTGCTGGTATTGGCGGCAGTGTAGCTTTAAAAGGCAGTGATGGCTTTGATACCCGCGCGCAAGCTTTGGCATTAGGCGCACAAAAGTTAGCAAATAGTCGTACCCGCTTAGCCCTCGAAGAGTTACTTCCTTTTAAAACGCAATTACATATTTTTACCGCGGCCGGAGAAATGGGCGAATCCCTAGTAGCCGACCTCGGTTTTGATTACACCGTGGTATACCAGCAACAAACCTTACAAAGCGAAGCGGCTGATACCGAACGATGTGCACAAGTGCTAAAAGCACACCATGTCGACTTGCTATTGTTCGCTGGTGGCGATGGTACCGCACGCAATATTTGTCATATTATTGCTGCAACGTTACCTGTGTTGGGCGTGCCAGCGGGCTGTAAAATTCATTCAGGTGTGTATGCGGTGACGCCACAAGCCGCAGGACGTGTGGTCGCTATGTTGATTCAGGGGCAAATTGTCACGTTGCAAGACGCTGACGTTATGGATATAGATGAAGTTTTGTTTCGCCAAGGTCGTGTCAACGCACGCCAGTACGGCGAGATGCGCGTACCCAGTGAGCTACGTTATATGCAGGCTGTAAAAATGGGCGGAAAAGAGTCCAATGAATTAGTGTTAGCGGATATCGCCGCTCAAGTTATCGAGTTTATGGATGAGCATCCCGAGCGTTTATTTGTTATGGGATCAGGTTCAACGGTTGACTTCATCATGCAAGAGCTCAGCTTGGCCAATACCTTACTAGGGGTGGATATAGTGCAAAACGGCCAGCTAGTAGCCAGTGATGTTTCCGCCAATGTGTTGTTAAAACATACTGCCAAGGCGCCTACCACCTTAGTGATTACTTTAATTGGTGGACAGGGGCATATTTTTGGTCGCGGTAATCAACAACTTACCCCAGCTGTATTGCGGCAAATTGGTCGCGAGAACTTTTTAGTTGTCGCGACTAAGGGAAAATTACAAGCACTGAACAATAAGCCCCTTATTGCAGACACTGGTGATATCGCACTAGATGCACAGCTCGCTGGCTTGATAAGTGTAACGACAGGGTATAAAGACCAGGTTTTATATCCGATTGCTAAATTTGAATAGGTTGAACATATATTTTCGGCTTATTTACCAACTTACATTGTTATAGGACATTAGAAAACGTAATGATTGAATCAGTAAACAGTGACGTGACAAAACAAGCGTTTGATGACTTTGTGGATTCGACCCAAGCCTACCTCGACAGCGTGGTAATTGACGGCAGCGACCAAGAATTGTTTATTGCCAGTTATTTAACGGGGCATTTTTCATTAGTGGGCAGCAACGCATTGGGATTAGATGACTTCTCCCTAGATACGCTAAATACATACATGTTAAAAAGCTTAGAAAATGCGTACGCAAAGAATGAAGTGTTAGGCCAAGATCAAATCGAAGTCTCAGCTTTATGGGAAAAATTGTTTAGTCGAGCTGAATAAAGCCTAGGCTTATTTACGTTAGAAATGAGAGCTGGATCGCCCTCATTTTTATCCCTTTTAGTTAGGTGATTAGGCAGCGGTTCTCTGTCGTACACTTGAATTATAAGTTCGGTGTTTTGGTGATTTTTCATCTTTTAACCGCGCTATATTTCTCGACGAATCAGCTGTCGAATAAGAAAGCGGTTAGGGTTTAAAGTATTTAGTAAATCATTCGGTAAAGGCAATGGCTGACCGTTGATTTGGCTGGCCAGTAACTCGGCCATTAATGGGGCAGTCGTTAATCCTCTAGAGCCTAAACCGGTGAGCATAAATAGGTTTGGCAAATCGCTTCCTTGGGGGTACTGAGCTTGGGGAAAAGCTTTATATAAATCCACCAATTCCCTTTTTTGCTGAGTAATATCAGCCAATGCACCGACTAATGGTAGGTGATCTGGTGAGCTACAACGCACCGCTGCACGGCCAGCCCCCTTTCCTTCAACATTCTGTGCCCAAGGGCATTTTTCAAGAGATTGATAATGAGTCGCCAAGTTTTTTGTTTGCTCTTCAAGTCGATAATCCGTCGCCACATCATCTTTTACGTAAGTCGAACCTAACGCATGTTGTCCTTGATATTCTGGGGTTAAATATCCTTTATGGCACAGTACTGTATTCAGGTTCGCTAAGGCTGGCTGGGCAGGTATGGCTTCAACTTGACCGCGAACCATACGCAAGGGGAAATCGCGCAAATCAGTTACATTTTGGCTTTGGGCCCCGGTGGCGTAGATAACAATATCAGCGTTGGCTTGGCATTGTTTGTTATGAGCATTGTCAGCTAAGCAGTCAAAGTTTAATTGCCACTGCTTGTTATGTCGTTCAAGTCCGGTCAATGTCTGATTATTATGTAATGTGGTTTGGCTCAAATCCCCTGCAGCGCTAAATAGCGCTTTCACTAATTGGGCTGGGTCAATCCAGCCGCCTAAAGGCATAAACAATCCACTGTAAGGCATATCGCATTGACTTATCTGTTGGGCTTGCTGTGAGTCTACATATCGGACTAAGTCTTCAGGCCAAATATTGTTGTCAATTAGTTTTGCGTAGCGTGCTGCCAAAGCGGGCTTGAACCCAAGCTGTAATACACCGCACCACTGATGGGCAAAATTATAACCGCCAGCTAACAGTTTTCGATACACTCCTGAAGCGTATACAAAGCTATGGGCATTAATTTGACTGCTGTGGCTGGCATCTACATTCAATTGAGGATAAAACCCTGCCTGAGGATTACCGGAGGCGCCTTGTGCAGGAGATGCGTCGTTGAAATAGACGTCGCATTGAAACCCTCTTTGCGCCAATGCATAGGCGGCAGTAGCCCCAGCAATACCAGCACCTATTATGGCAACGGTCGGTTTTTTATCCGATTTTACAGAATTCGAAATAGCACCGCTATAGGGCGAACGATGGTAATACTTGGCTTGTTGTCGTTGACTATTTTGAGAGGTAATATGTCCCGCGAGCATTTCGCGTTTACGACCATGACCCTTACGTTTTTCAACGGTGAAGCCGACATCTCGTAAGCCGCGTTTAACAAAGCCAGCGGCTGTGAATGTAGAAAATGTGCAATCGTTGCAGGCAAGTCTGGCCATTTGCTCAAACAACGCTTGGGTCCACATTTGTGGATTCTTGCTGGGCGCAAAACCGTCCAAAAACCATGCATCTACTAATCCCTTTTGAGCCACATATATTTGCGGGAGTGAATCATGGATATCACCCAGCCATAAATCTAAAATCACCCGATTATTACAAAAGGTCATTCGATGACAGCCAGTTAAAGGCATGGGATACTGAGTAATAAGTTCGTTTGCTAAGTCATTAAATTGAACAAAAGCCCCCAACGCCTGCACTAAGTCTTTGCGGTTAAGCGGAAATTTTTCTGTACTAACAAAATGTAGGCTAAAATGACTATTGGGATTCTGTTTAATAAATTGGCTAAAAGCAGTTAGGGTGACTAAAAAATTTAGCCCTGTACCAAAACCAGTTTCGGCGATCACGAACGTATTTTTTGACCAGTGTGACCAACGTTCGAGCAATTGATTATTCAGAATGAAGACGTGTTCGGCTTCGGCCGCGCCGCCGGCAGCGGAAAAATAAATATCGCCAAAATCCGTGGCCAATGGTGTGCCATCGGCATTAAATTCAATATATGCTGTTTTAATGGTCAATCGGGTGGGTCTCCGCGTATGCTTGGACTAGTCTTCAAAAGCACGATAGTTTAAGGTAACTGTCTGAACAAACCAAACAGTCTATATAAACCAAACTGTATTGCTATTTTAACCGGTGACGATTTGTTGAACAGTAGGCACTGCGTATGATTTTTATACACAGAAGAGCAGACCAGTTGCGACGTTAAAATCGTTACCATATGCGGCAATTTTATAAGCAGCAATTTTTTGCTTGAAGGGTTAATCATGAGAAGAGCGGTTATCACCGGACTAGGTATAGTTTCTAGTATTGGTAACAACAAAAATGAAGTCACGCAGTCCCTTAGAGAGGGACGTTCTGGCATCACGTATTCTGAACAGTTTGCCGAAAATGGCATGCGTAGTCATGTTTGGGGTAAAGTTGATATTAACTTAGCTGACCACATCGACCGTAAAACGTTACGCTTTATGGGGGATGCGGCGGGCTATGCATACATTGCTATGCAACAAGCGGTGGAAGATTCAGGCCTTACGCCTGAAATGGTATCTAACGTACGCACTGGTATTATTGCCGGTTCAGGCGGCGCCTCTTCTCAGCACCAAGTAGAAGCAGTCGATATTTTACGTGAGAAAGGCTTACGCCGCGTAGGACCTTATATGGTGACGCGCTGTATGGGCAGTACGGTATCAGCTTGTTTGGCGACACCATTCAAAATTAAAGGTGTTAACTATTCGATTAGTTCCGCTTGTTCCACCAGTGCGCACTGTATTGGCAACGCGCTAGAGCAAATTCAGCTTGGTAAGCAAGATATTATTTTTGCCGGTGGCGGTGAAGAATTACATTGGACTTTGTCTATGGAATTTGACGCTATGGGTGCACTTTCTACTAAGTACAATGATGATCCAAGTAAGGCATCACGTACCTATGACGCTAATCGTGACGGTTTCGTCGGTGCAGGCGGCGGCGGTATGGTTGTCGTTGAAGAGTTAGAGCATGCATTAGCTCGTGGCGCTAAAATTTACGGCGAAATTGTCGGTTATGGTGCGACATCAGATGGTGCTGATATGGTTGCCCCTTCAGGTGAAGGCGCAGTTCGTTGTATGCATCAGGCAATGGAAGGGCTTGATGAGCCTATCGATTATATTAATACTCACGGCACCTCTACTCCCGTCGGTGATGTAAAAGAGTTATGGGCTATTGGCCAAGTCTTTGGCGATAAAGTACCACCACTAAGCGCAACGAAAGCAATGACGGGTCATGCTCTTGGTGCGGCGGGTGTAAACGAGGCGATCTATAGCTTGTTGATGATGGAAAACGATTTTATCGCCCCATCTATTAACATTGAAACTCTCGATGAAGCCGCAAAAGGTATGGACGTAGTCACTACAACACGTGATGCTAAATTGAATACGGTTATGTCAAATAGCTTTGGCTTTGGTGGCACAAACTGTACGTTGGTGATGCAGCGTTATAAAGGCTAATTACCTAGCGTTAGTGATTGATGAAAGCCCGCAAATCAGCGGGCTTTTTTTTGCGGTTACCTATTTGACTCGTTAAAAATAGGTTTCTTCGAGTTGATTAAATACTTGGTGTATTCCTAGCTGCACATCGTCAATAAACTGGTGTAATTTATCTTGAATCAATGTTTGTGGATTTGCATTCATTAGCATCTTTTCAACATCCTCAATTTCCTTCAACGCGGCTTCGTAGTTGGGCAGCGTTTGCACACATTTACTCACTTCTTGCAGCGAGTGTAGTAACGAGCGAGGAAATCTTTCTTCTAGTAGTAAGAACTTTAATACGTCTGAGCGCCGAATTCTAAGGCGTACCTCACGGCGATACATTTGATAGGCAGTCAACGATTTGAGCACGCTCATCCACTGCAGATTTTCAAAGGCTGACTGTTCCGTTTCTGTCTCAGGGAGTAAAGAGGCTGAGCGTACATCAATAATCCGCGTGGTCATGTCTGCTCTTTCTAAATTTCTACCTATTTTCAAGAAGTGGTAGCCCTCGTCATGGGTCATGGTACCCGCTAAGATACCGGTTATTTTTTGTACTGACTCAATTACCTCTGTGAGAAAATCATATCGAGAGCGTCTAAAAAGCGCTTTTTGACGGTTTTCATCGCCATAAATATACAGTTCGTTAATTTGCTCCCATGCTTCTCTGGGTATGATTTCGCGAATTGTTCGGGCATTTTCCCTGGCATACTCTAACGAGTCGACTATGGATGAGGGATTGTTAGGTCCGGCGAGTAGAAAGCCTAAGACGCTCCTTTCATCGGCGATTTCGTAGTTTGCATAATACGTTGTTCTATCGGATACGATATCGATTATAGGCTCCCACCCTAGAACAATGCTTTTGGGTAAATCTAACAATAAGTTTGAGTTGACGTTGATGAGTCTGGCAGTGTTTTCTGCCCGCTCTAGATAACGTCCCAACCAACATAAATTACTTGCGACTCGAGATAACATATTAACTGCCCTCCATATCAACAATCCAAGTGTCTTTGCTGCCACCACCTTGTGATGAGTTGACCACGGTTGACCCCTTAACTAATGCCACGCGAGTTAAGCCCCCCATTGTGACGCGAACATCTTGGCCGCTGAGAATAAAAGGACGTAAATCCAAGTGTCTGCCTTCGACCTCATTTCCCACTATGGTTGGGGCTGTAGAGAGCAGCAACATGGGTTGGGCAACATAGTTTCTAGGATCATCTTTTATGAGTTGTCGAAATTCGTCGTGCTCTTTTGCGCTAGCATGGGGGCCAATTAACATACCGTAACCACCCGATTCGTTGGCCGGTTTGACTACCATTTTTTCAATATTAGCCAGCACGTACTCTTTCTCTTCAGGGTTAACGCATCGGTATGTCGGCACGTTAGACAGTAAAGGTTTTTCGTTAAGGTAATATTCGATAATTTGTGGCACGTAACTATACACAACCTTATCATCTGCTACGCCTGAGCCTGGTGCATTGGCTAATGCTACATTGCCTGCTTTCCAGGCTCTCATTAACCCCGTAACACCTAGTGTCGATTCGGGATTGAATACTTCGGGATCGATAAATGCGTCATCTATGCGGCGATAAATCACGTCAACTCTGCTCAGTCCATTAATGGTTCGCATGTAAACACAATTATCGTCATCGACGACTAAGTCATCGCCTACTACTAATTCGGCACCCATCTGTTGGGCTAGGTAAGCATGTTCAAAATAAGCTGAATTATAGATACCAGGGGTTAACACCACTATCTCAGGCTCTGGAATATCTCGCGGCGAAAGTGTCGCCAACATGTCGTATAGGTCAGAGGGGTAGTTATCTACCGGTAAAATATCATATTTACTGAACATCTCAGGGAAAACACGTTTCATAACATGTCTGTTTTCGAGCATATAAGATACGCCCGAGGGGACGCGTAAATTATCTTCCAATACGTACACAGTACCGGTTTGATCGCGTACTAAATCTGAACCACAGATATGGGCCCAGATCCCTAGTGGTGGACTAAAGCCTTTACATTCGGGTAAGAAATTTTTGGAATGGGTTAACAAATCCCGGGGAAAAATACCGTCTTCAATGATTTTTTGCCCGTTATACAAATCGTCGATGAACATGTTCAACGCTTTTACTCGTTGCTTTAGCCCTTTTTCAATCTGCTGCCATTCTTTGAGTTCAATCAGTCGGGGGACTATGTCAAAGGGCCACACTCTATCAATAGAGCCTTCTTCATCGTTGTAAACACGAAATGTAATTCCCATTACTTTAATGGCTGATTCAGCTGCGGCTTTATATTCTTGTAACTCGGCATCTGAAAGGTCTTGTATGTAGTCACACAAATCCTTCGCATATGCCCTTGGCTCGCCAGGACTTTTAACTAACTCATCGTAAAATGGGCCTGTGTCGTATTTATTCCAATCAATCGGCATACATAGCTCTCCATCATGTTAGCTGCTTATTTAGTATACGGATTAAGTGTATATATGGAACAAAAACTCTTGACGTTTTCGATCGGTTCAATTCAAATCAAGAGGAGAAAAAACATCGTGATAGCAACGTTCCTTTGCGCAAATTTTGGATAAAATTAAATGACATATTGTTTAGCAATAAGCGTGGACGACGGGCTAGTCTTTGCCTCAGATTCACGTACCAATGCAGGTGTGGACTATGTTGCAACCTACAGTAAGATGACACGCTTTGTTTTTGAGAATAATCGTGTCTTAGTTTTGCTAACATCCGGCAGCTTGGCTACGTCGCAAGCGGTAGTAAACAGCATTAAGCGCGACTTAAATGATCCCAATGCGGAGTTTGATATTAGTCAGGGGCAATACTTACATGAAGTCGCCCAGTACATAGGTAAGCTAAGCCAAAGTGAGCAGCGCTTGCATGCGAAGGCGATTGAAAAATCAAATGCTAGCACTGAGTCTAGTTTTATTTTAGGGGGACAGATTGAAGGACAAGCGTGTGAAATTTTTCTGATTTACCCGCAGGGAAATTTTATTTCGGCGTCAGCTGAGACGCCATATTTGCAAATAGGCGAGAGTAAATACGGCAAGCCTATTCTGGATAGGATCATTAGCGCAGAACTCTCATTGTCAGATGCGGCCCGCTGTGCGGCTATATCGCTAGACTCTACCATGCGAAGCAATGTGTCTGTTGGGCCACCAATTGAATTGGCACTGCATAAGAAAGAGGTAATACAAGACCCAGCACATATAGTGTTAAGTGCTAATAGTACTGATTTTCAATCTTTGCAAAATCAATGGAATGAAGGGATGAAATCAGCTTTTAATCAACTACCGAGATTAGATTGGGATAAATATAACGCCTAGTGCGGTTTGTCCGCTATAACCTCGTGCACAAATCGAAGTTTGTCTAACGCGGTAATGGATATAATAAACGGATAGGCGTCGTCTAACCCCATACTGCGGTTCAAGCCGTTTAATGCTTTCGTGAGTTGGCACCAGTTATCAAATAGATGAGTGAAACTAGATGCGACATAGACTTGATCGTGGGGTTGACTGTCAGGTATGGGGCTAGCTATTTTATTGCCCGCTATCGAGAAATCATAATCATTAGCCGTTTCAAGTGTATCGATCATATGGAGGTAATGTGCCCAAGTTTCGGCCCAATCTTCCCAAGGATGCATACTCGCATAAGCGCTGATCCACACTGTTTGCCAATTCTGACTCGGCCCATCGCGATAATAGTCCTGCATAGCTTCAACGTAACCTAAACGTTCGTCTCCAAAAAGCCTTCTGAATTCGTCAATTTTGTCACTATGGGCAATTAACTTATCCCAATAATAATGACCTGATTCGTGCCTAAAATGGCCTACCAATGTTCTATAACGTTCACCCATCTTTTCACGCATATCGATGCGGGCACTGTGATCAGCCTCATTAATATTGATGGTAATAAGCCCGCTAGCGTGTCCGGTGGTTACAAAATTTTTTACGGTGAGTTCATTTCCATATTGATCTTCCACCTCGTCCCGAAGAAAAGAGAAACTAAGACCTGAAGGGTTATTTACTGTTTTACCTTCAATTGGCAAACCGAGAGTCATCAAGCTATACAACAAACGGCGTTTGCCTTGTTCTAATCTAAACCAAAGTGTAACGTTTTCAGGATCATCGAGATTTGGAATGGTTTCATTGAGACGACATGATAGACAGTACTCATGTTTGTCGTCATAACTTACCATCCAATTGCATACATCGTACTGAGAGTAATTTTTACACTTGCGGTATGCTTTACCATTACAAGATGCTTGCAAATTACCGTACTGGTTTGTGGTAAAAGCACTTAATTTCACTTCATCGGGAACAAAGCCAAGCATAAGGCCACATGCTACACATTTAGAATTAGTGAAATGCAATGTATTAGCACATTGGCAGGTAAAAGTTTTCAAGCGGGTACTCCTAGTATTTCGTCACAGGCAATGTGGACGATACTCGATTGTAACAAGCTCGTGGGTTTATCCTAATAATAAACTCGCCTGTCATAATTTAATTCTTTAAGTCGATATTAATTGTCCTTGTAATAAATCTTTACTCACCCCCATTGTTAGAAAATATAAGATATTTGTGGATATGTGGTTAATGGTATTTTATGAAATTGCTGTTACCAAAGGAATCAAACGAATTATAAAAAATTAGCATTGCACTAGAGACTATAAGTTGGTTACCTTGCGCCATTGATAGCATGTTAAGCCTATGTCATAGGTTATTTTCAATTGCTGTTTCCCCTATTCATTTAAAGTTGGAGGGTCTATGGATCGCCGTGCCGCTACATCTGTCATATTTGCTGGTTTTTTCTTTCTTGGAATGGTGTTTATATTATGGGGAATTTTACTTCCTGATCTAGCCAAAAGTTTGGCCATGAGCGAGGTGATCAGCGGGGCATTTTTTACGTTGATATCAGTAGGCATGATTCTAGGTGCAATTATAGGCGGGAAATACGCGCAAAAATTTGATTTTATGTCTTTATTTGCCGTCCTGCTGCTGTGTGTTATGGGGTTGCTGATAGCCATATCGTTTGTGCAACACTGGATTTGGTTACTCATTGGTGCCTTGGTTCTAGGTATTTTCAGTTCAAGTTTATTTACCATTGGGCATACCGTTATTGCTCGATTACACGCCGAGCGTCGTTCGGCCATGATGGGATTCATGGATTTTATGTTTAGCCTCGGTACTTTGGCTGCGCCATTTTATGTGTCTGGTCTGTATTTAATTGAGCATGATTGGCGATGGCCTTTACGTGTATTAGCGTTAGGTTTGTTAGCCTTAGCGGGTTATACATGGCGTGTTGCTCATCAAGGCAAGAAACTGATTACGCCGGACGAGGCGACTAAAAATCGCAAAAGTCTTGCCTACGGTGACATTATTCGCCGTCCGGTATTTATATTCTTGGCGTTAGCTGCTTTTGGTTACGGCATGGTTGAATTTGGTAATGCTAACTGGTTTGTGAGCTATGCCCAAAACGGCCTCGGTTTGAGTGGTGAGCAATCACGATTAGTGTTCGCTTTTTTTACCGCAGGTATGGTGGTTAGTCGTTTGATATTTGCTTTGTTGTTGCGTTGGTTGTCTAGCCATAGATTAATGCTCATTTTAGCCACTATCATGGTCGTCGGGAGCTTCGTGGTTAAGCTAACGGTTGATCCTGTGGTGATGTCTTGGGGTAACTTTATGTTGGGTTTAGGCCTTGGCGGCATATTCCCACTAATGCTCTCAGCAGCGATGGATGTGGACAGTGATAAAGGGCCGATTATCTCTGGCTTGTGCGTTATTGGCTCATCGATTGGTGTTCAAGTTGCTTCATTCGGCACCGGTCTGTGGGCACACTTTGCACCGCTAACCACTGCATTTTGGATGATACCCATTGGCGGCGCGTGGTTATGGGTGATGATATGGGCTTACAGTCGTTTCATTAAACAGCATATTACCAGTCAAAATAACTAGTCTGTTCGTGAACTGGCGCTTTGGGATAAAGACGAAAACGTTAGTTTTAATTTACCCAGATTATTTGTAATAAAGCGGCTTTAATGGCTCCATGACCGATGTAATGCACGTTGTAGACGTTTCTGATACTAAGCGCGAGCGTTTAATGCACTTCGAAAGTAGATAGCTGCATCGGCCTGAGTATCGCGTGGGCATGCTACATGGGGGAGAGTGTCTCTATGAGTATTTATGCCGCTAAAATCGAATCTACATACTATTGCTTTATTATCGTTAAGTTAGTCGTTAGTTTCGACGTTGCACTGCCCCGAATGCCACCAGAAACAGGCATAGTGTTTTCCGGAATAGCACTGGAAGCAACTGCAAAATGCGTATTTCCGGTTAATATTCCATGGCTAGGGTCAAACCCTAACCAGCCAGTGCCAGGTATAAATACCTCTACCCATGCGTGTAATTCATAGATTGGTTTTTCCATATCAAAATAGAAATATCCGCTGACGAAACGCGCAGCAATACCATAATTTCGCAACAGAGCAATTTGCATCCAAGATAAGTCTCGGCAAGAGCCCCTTTTCATTTTAAAGGTACTATTGGGCGATAACGGTGGCCCATCTTCGCGATATTCCACGCTAAAATCTTGGTGTATTTGGCTCGTAAGATTGGTGACAAAAGCTATGGTATTAAAATGTGAGGCATCAAGTATCGCATTGGCATAATCAACCAGTTCTTGAGCAATTGCTTGTTTCTGTAAAGAGGCAAAAAGAATTTGCTGCTGATGAGCAGAATAGGCAAACGGTAGCGTATTAAATGAGTCAGGATGAACAATAAAATTAAAAGGATTATGCTCTTTGGTTTGCAAGCCGCTTTGTACACGGATAGTTAGGCTTGTTGTTAGTTTTTCAAACCAGTAAAAGTCTATCGTATTATGCTCTTCATCTTCAATCACGCTATGTCCCTCTGGTTCGGATTTTAGGGCGATAGAAAAACTGGTGAGCTCAATAAACGCCGTTTGCTTTGGGCGAAATCGTAAATAATGGGGCTCTAAAAAAACGTCATCATCAAATATATACGTCGTCTCATGGATTATTTTGTAATGCATATTGCTCTCCCTGGTTAAGTGAACAGCTGCGTGGTTGTGTGGCAGTTAACGCTGTAAAAAATTAAATCGCTTTATGTCAACCGAGAAAAAGGGTTTCGACAAAGCGCGAAATACGCCTATGGAATTGATATACGCACTCATTCTTACTTTTACCAGCAATACTTTCATCCTGTACATGCCATTGGCGACATTGCGGCTTGAAACGTTTTAGCCATAATCCTAATTATCACCTGAATACGGGCAAAGTTAGGTTGAATAATAGCATGTATATAATATGCGTATGGGTCAACGAACTCATCATTTTGGCCAATCCATTTATGCGCTATGCATGTATATAAAGGTTCTATTCACCATGAGATAGTCCTTACGTCAGGTCTTACTTTATAACGTACCTTTCCTTAACGTGTCGCAACTCACCACAATGCGACGATTTGCGTAATATCTGAAAAAATGTCGCTTTTTAGCAGCAAACAGCGTTAAACGTAGAGGGTAGCAAAACAAACTTAGTGCAAACTCTGCTACACTGCGATTTTTTTGTGAGCTGAGAATATTTATGTGGATTTGTCCTGCCTGTCAGTCGCCTTTGACATTAGTCGAACGTACTTATAAATGTGCCTCAGGGCATACTTATGATATGGCGAGAGAAGGGTATGTAAACCTACTACTTGCTCAACATAAACGCAGCAAAGAGCCAGGTGATAACAAACTGATGGTGAATGCTCGGCGTAGTTTTTTAGAGCAAGGATATTATCAGCCGTTAGCAACTCGTATGGCTGACGTGTTGCAGCAGTTTTCTGGTTTCGTGCCAACGGATGATATTGAAAGTCCAGCGTCAGGACGCCTGCTCAACCTATTCGATGTTGGCTGCGGGGAAGGTTACTATCTGGACTATGTTCTAACAAGGCTCAACGGGCATCACAAGTCGTTCGTGGCGAAGGGGGCTGGCCTCGATATTTCCAAAATTGCAGTGCAAAAAGCAGCCAAAAAGTATCCCGTTAGTGAGTTTTGTGTGGCGAGCAGTTTTGCGATTCCTTTACCTGATGCAAGTCAACACAGTGTTATTCAGGTGTTTGCTCCTAGCAGTGAGCAAGAGATATTACGTGTGCTAGAGGATGATGGCGTCTGGCTGCAGGTTAATCCAGCAGCGGAGCATTTAACTGAGCTTAAAGCCTGTATTTATGCTGCCCCTGCGGAACATAAACCCGCGCTGCCCGTGCCTGAAGGCTTCGAATTGTGCCATGAAGAAACGGTCACTTTTAGTTTTACCTTAGACACATCTGATATGCGCATGAATTTATTGATGATGACGCCTTATTATTGGTCTACTTCGGTAGAAAACACCCAGCGAATTAAAGATTTGTTAAGGAACGTGAGCGCGCATTTTTCATTGAGGTTATTGCGTAAAACTGCCGTTAGGTAACTATGGCTATTTAAAAGCAGGCGCGAAAGACCCGAGGTTTACTCGATTATTCAAGACATACAAAAAAGCCTGCAGACGCAGGCTTTTTTGTATGTGGGTAAAGGACGCCTATAGTCGCGCGTTAGTTTTTGGCCGCGAAGCTACTCAAGCGTTTGATTGCCTGGCTCAACAAACGTGTGTCTGCGTCATCTGGAAGCTCTTCACCCGTTATTACGTTATAAACTTTACTACTACCATTGCTGGAAACTTCAATGCGCTGGTCATTTTGCAGAACGACTACCATGCGATCTTGTGTTGTTACCAACCAGTCACGCCCAGGCTGACTTAAATCTCGCCCCGTGCTGTAGTTCTGAGTCGGTGCGTTGCAACCTAACATATTGAGCATGGTGGGAGCTAAGTCTTCGCTGCTAGAAAAGTCTGCATGAAGTTCAGTATTACTGTAAAGGTAATGCTCACCGGATTTAGCACTTTTTACCACCAGTACTTGATAACGCTGTAAAATAAGCGGGTCAAGAATCAAACTATTGAGTTGCTCAGTGTCGACAAAGCCGATCGCTAGGTTTGTGGTTGCAGAGATTACGCCCTGTTTAAAGTCGGCCCAGTCTTGCGAAAACGGTTTGCTTTGCTTGCCTGCTTCTAGGTCACCAGCGTAAATACCGACTTGTAATCCAAGAGCGGCGGGCAAATCTAACAAGATAGGCGTTTTTTTACTCAGCGCTTGATGATAAAGCGCCGGTAAACCGAATAAATAGTTCCGTTGACTGTCAGCAAAAGATGCTTGCGCGGCATAATGCATAATTTTGCTGCGCAATTTCGCCTTAGCCGTTAGCTCGGTTGGGTCATTGTTAACCAGCAACAAGACTTTTTTCTGTGCGGAGACCGAACAGTAGAGAGGCGATAATGGATAATTTATCTGGCTAATTCGGTCGTCAAACTGCAACTCTCGGCGTTGTTCATAATTCTCTTTATCTAGTAAGTCATAACGTGACATCAAGGTTTTTGCCGTTGCCGGATAAGATAGAGGGAACAAGTCGTCTTGCTGCACGATAGGGTGGTATAAGTTGGCATCTGCCCAGATATGCAGGGCATGACTGGAAACAAAGCAAACGACAAAAAAACTGCTAATGGGCAAGGCTAATTTACGCTTTTGCAAGCGCGCGACTCGCTTCCAAAGGGCGTTAGCCAACACCAGTTGCGTCGATAACCAAAATATAAATATAAGGAAAAAGAACGCCCATTGCTGCCAACTAAACAGTGTGATCGCGTTATTTGCCTCGCTGCGAATAAGTTGAGCTGTGGAAAAGCTTAAATGCACACCGTATTTGTTGTACAACAACGCGTCAAACCCGAGCATGGCCAAAGCAACGGCGGCTAACACTGCACTGACCGCTTTGACCGTTCTGGCGTTAGGCACCAGATAACAAAGAGGGAGTATGAGAATGATAAATCCAAAGAAAGTCAGAAATCCAATATGACTGATCCAGTTGGACAGCAGGTATATTATTCCCAGAGGCGTTTCAGGAGATGGTGAGCTAAATATGTACACACTGGCGATAGCAATCGCCAGTATCATATTGGAAAGTGCGAACCAATGTCCCCACGTAACTAACTGGGTGACTAATTTACGTCTAGGTGTTTCTGTTAAGATCATGAATTTATCTATTTAGCATTGATACTTTTTAAAAGTACTTGTGTAAACTTATCAGCCATTTCACTGCGCTGACTTGCGTTAACTTGTTGCATGAAAATATTAGTGATGACATTACCTAATACCATCAATGATAAATCTCGACTGGCTTGATGCTTTTCTAGTGCAATAATGATGTCGTGCATAACGTCTTCAAATTGGCTGTCTGAATATTTAGAGTTTTGAGGCATTTTTTTTCTCGCAAAGTTTATGGCGAGATAGTAACAATGGTCTGCTCAAAATGCGAGTAATGCGCAATGTGGACGTGTAAATAGTCAGTTAAACGCAGTGAATATGCCTAACAGTATTAAATTAGGTTTGTGGTTTTTAGTTCACAAACCGTCAACCGAATTAAAGGAGCCAACGTGAGCGCACTCATTCGTCACTTTGTGGTACATCAACTTGCGATAAATGATCAACAACAGCTAACACTCGTTCCGCGTAACAGCTGTTTTTCAGTTACGCCTGAAATCGAGGATCTTGCCCAGCAAATTAACCATGCCTTTAATACCAAGCCAGGTAAAGGGGTAGGCGGGTTCGTAGAACAAGGCGCAGAAACCATTCAAGATGGCGAGAATGAGGTTGTGCCCGTTAGCCCGTTCCAAGACAAACTCAAAGCGATGTTAGATGATCCTGAACAGTTTGTGGATTTCAGTATACAAAGCAGCGAAATGCTTAAGAAAACCATGGCCGATATGGCGAGTATTGAAACCGGATTTGTGGTTTTTAGTCATTACGAGTTCTTGGCGACTGAGTATCTAATGATCGCGATTTTGAATACCAAGCAGCACGTAGAAATAAATCGTGATTTAGAGCTAAGCAGCAGTGATCACCTTGATCTAGCTAAGATGCAACTTGCTGTGCGCATCGATTTAACCCAGCTTTCGACTACGCCTGAGCAAAATCGATACGTCAGTTTTATCAAAGGACGCATGGGCCGTAAGGTGTCAGACTTCTTCATGCATTTCTTGGGCTGTGAAGAATTGGTTGATATTAAACAGCAAAATAAACAGTTACTCAGTTCGGTAGATGATTACTTAGCTGCAGAGCAGATGGACGCCACTGAAAAGCAGGCAACGCGCAAAACTGTATCTGAGTATTACAAAGAGAAGCTCGACGCAGGTGAAGATATTCAACTTAAGGAATTAGCCGATAAACTGCCGAAAGAGCCCGATGGCGACGATTTTTATCAATTTGTTGCGAACAGTGAATCACCTATCGAAGAGACATTCCAAGCAGACCGTAGTGTTTTGAAAACGTTAGCAAAATTTAGCGGACAAGGAGGCGGGATTAGTCTTAGTTTTGAGCGTAATCTATATGGTGAACGGGTGCATTACGATGCTGGCTCTGACACCTTAATGATTAAAGGTATTCCGCCGAATCTTAAAGACCAGCTGCTAAAAGCACAAAAGTAACTGTTTTTTAGGTTAATACTACACCGGCTTGTTAATGCTCGCTGGTGTAAACACATGATAAAGTTTCATACTCGCGATATACTGCGCGTGGTCTCAACAAAGGTATTCAGTCTGTTTTATGCAATTATTCGTTAACG
>TARA_R110001632_G_scaffold232806_1_pt1 | contig 85153 bp, 66 predicted proteins | sample TARA_R110001632 | Tara Oceans TARA_R110001632 (sample SAMEA4398266) | marine metagenome | biome: Polar Biome; feature: [SRF] surface water layer (ENVO:00010504); material: water (ENVO:00002006), including particulate matter (ENVO:01000060) such as... | depth 5 m
GAAAGCTGTTAATGTTAAGTTTGCATTTCCATTTACAATAAACGTACTGTAGTGCATAGAAAATATTTCTTTTTACTCGTTGTGTTATTATGTTTTTCTTGTGATTATTTTTCATTTGAAAAGAACAAGAATGAAGAAAAACTAGATATGAATATAGATTATTCATCGGTAGATTCTTCACCATCATTTAAAGTATGTGATTCTATTATTGATAAAGCTAAAAAGACGTTTTGTTTTAGAACTACTATTCGAGAAGAAATATCTAAAAGTTTAGCCAAGTATTCTATCAAAGTAAAAAAACCTGTTGATGAAACTATTGTGGTAACGATAACCATTCAGTCTAACAAACAAGTCAAATTATCAAAGTTAGAAGCTTCTGATAGTTTGTTACTACAGATTTCTACCTTAAAAGAAATGATTGAAAAGAGTATTGATGAACTACCCGAAATTTATCCAGCAATTAAAAGAAGTATTCCTGTCACTACAGAATACAAATTACCAATAAGAATAAAACTGTAAAACTTAGTTTAGCATTTTCCAAAGTTGATCTTTCAACTCTTGCAATCCAATTTGCGCTAAAGATGAAAAGAACAAGAAAGGAACTCCATCTGGCATCTCCTTTTTAATCTCTTCTTTTAATTCATCATCTAACATATCCGATTTAGAAATTGCTAACAAGCGTTGCTTATCTAACAATTCTGGATTATGCTTCTTAAGCTCGTTTAATAAGATTTCATATTCTTTGTTAATGTCGTCGCTATCCGCTGGAATTAAAAAGAGTAGGGTAGAGTTACGTTCTATATGACGTAAAAAACGATGTCCTAAGCCTTTTCCTTCTGCTGCACCTTCTATAATACCAGGAATATCAGCCATTACAAAACTCTTATATTCTCTGTAGTCTACAATTCCTAAATTAGGTTTGAGTGTAGTAAAAGCGTAATCGGCTATTTTTGGTTTTGCTGCAGTAATTACAGAAAGTAGTGTAGATTTTCCAGCATTTGGAAATCCAACCAAGCCAACATCTGCTAATAATTTTAATTCTATTTGATACCAAGCTTCTAATCCGTCTACACCGGGTTGTGCATAACGTGGAGTTTGATTGGTAGATGATTTGAAATGCCAGTTTCCACGACCACCCATACCACCTTCTAATAAAATTTTCTCTTCTTTATCTTCTACGATTTCACAGAGAATTTCCATGGTTTCGCTATCTCTAACAATAGTCCCTAAAGGAACATCTATAAAAATATCTGTTCCGTCTTTTCCGGTACTTCTACTTTTACTTCCGTCACCACCTTGTTCTGCTCTAAAATGTTTTTTAAACTTTAGGTGAAATAATGTCCACATTTCTTTGTTTCCACGAAGTATAATGTGACCACCACGGCCTCCATCACCACCATCAGGACCTCCTTTGGTAATGTACTTTTCTCTGTGTAGGTGTGCAGAACCTCTACCACCTTTTCCAGAGGAAGCATATACTTTTATGTAATCAACGAAGTTACCTTCTGTCATTATTTCTTTTTTTTTAAAAGATTTGTTTAATAGCCTAAACGTATATTATAATAAAACAAATTAACGATTTAACATATAAACCGAGATATTTATAGTTTGTCAAAAACTTCAGCTAAACGTTCTGTAATTTCTTCGATAGATCCTACACCGTTTACGCCAAAGTAATTTCCTTTTGATGCGTAATAGTCTTTTAATATTGCAGTTTTTGTATTGTATTCGTTAAATCGATTCCTGATTTTACTTTCATCAGTATCATCAGATCTTCCGCTTGTTTTTCCTCTTTCTAATAATCTTCCAACCAATAAATCTTCTGGCACTTCTAGAGCTACCATTCCGTTTATTTTTTCTCCTTTTGTGGCCAAGAATCCATCTAAAGCTTCTGCTTGTGATTGTGTTCTTGGAAATCCATCAAAAATAAACCCATTAGCATCAGAGTTTTTATCAACTTCTGCTTCTAACATATTAATAGTTACTTCATCGGGTACTAAATCACCTTTATCCATGTAGGTTTTTGCTAGCAAACCTAATTCTGTTTCATTTTTAATATTATATCTAAAAACGTCTCCAGTAGAAATATGAACTAAATTATATCTTCCTTTTAGGATATCTGCTTGTGTTCCTTTTCCTGCACCTGGAGGTCCAAATAATACGATGTTTTTCATTTAGGTTATTTTGTTAATTGATAAATAGCTGGTAGATTTCTTCCTAAACCATTGTAATCTAATCCATATCCTACAATAAATTTATCTTCTATGCTTTTTCCGATATAATCTATTGGTAATTCTTTTCTGTACACATCTGGTTTAAAAAACAAGGTAGCAATTTTTAATTGCTTTATATTTTTGTTTTTGAAGGTATCATAGATTTTATGCAGAGTAGATCCTGTATCGATAATATCTTCTAAAATAATAACAGTTCTTCCTGTCAAATCTTCGTTGATTCCAATTAATTCATTAACGACTTCTGAAGATTCTGTTCCTTGATATGAGCTAAGTTTCACAAATGAAACTTCACAATTGTTTGGGTATTTTCTAATAAAATCTGCTGCAAATAGAAAAGATCCATTTAAAATCCCGATAAACAAAGGAACTTCATTTGGTTCTAAATCTGCACTTACTTCTTTAACTAATGAACTTACTATTTTAGAAAGTTCATCTTCTGAAATAAAAGGGTTAAAGTGTAGATCGTGTAATTTTATTGTACTCATGTTGCAAAGATACTATGCTGATTATAAATAAAAAAAAACCGTTTTGCTAATATGATGTTGAAATAAATTCAACACTGGCAAAACGGTTTTTCATATAATTTTAAAAATTATTTTTTCTTAGCTTCTTGTTTTTTAGAAGTATCATACATAATTGGTGTCGCAACAAAAAGTGACGAATAGGTTCCAACTACTACACCAATAATTAATGCAAACATAAATCCTCTAATAGAGTCTCCACCAAATGTGAAGATTGCTAGCATTACTAATAATGTTGTTAATGATGTATTGATAGTTCTTCCTAAAGTACTACTTAATGCTTTGTCTACAACTTCGCTATAAGCCCATTTGGTATGAATTCCTGCAAACTCTCTAATTCTATCAAAGATAACTACGGTATCATTTAATGAGTAACCAACCACAGTTAAAATGGCTGCAATGAATGATTGACCGATTTCCATATCAAATGGCATAAATTTATATAGAATAGAAAAGATCCCTAATACAATAAGTACATCATGGAATACTGCAATTACGGCACCTAAACTAAATGAAATTTTTCTAAAACGTAATAAGATATATAAGAACACAATTAATAAAGAACCAAATACTGCATAAATTGCTGATGTTTTAATGTCATCGGCAATAGTAGGCTCTACTTTAATATAACTCATAATAGCATTTCCATTCTTTTCAAAACCTGGCTTAAAATCATCATATGATGTTCCTTCAGTCAAGTATTGGTTTAATCCTGTAAATAATGCTCTTTGTACTTCTTCATCAATTTCATTTCCTTCTTCTTCAATCTTATAAACGGTTGTTATTTTTAATTGAGAATCTGACCCATAAGTTTTAACTTCAGGAGCAGTTCCAAAAGCATCTTTTAGAGTATTAGCCACCTCAGTTGCATTCATAGTTTGATCAAAACGAACAACGTAAGAACGACCTCCTTTAAAATCTACACCTTGCTTTAATCCGATTGATGCTATAGAAGCAATTCCACCTAAGATAATCGCTCCTGAAATGATGTAAGCAATCTTACGCTTACGTAAAAATTCGATATTAATATTTTGAAACCATCCTTTAGATAACGAAGTATTGAAGGTTAAGTTCTTACCCTTATCAGTTGCTCCATCGATTAATAAACGTGTAATAAATACAGCTGTAAATAATGAAGTAAGAATACCAATGATTAATGTTAATGCAAAACCTTTAATAGGTCCTGTTCCAAAAACATATAAAATTACACCCGTTAATAAACTAGTAATATTTGCATCTATAATTGCAGATAAAGCTCCTTTGATACTAAATCCTTCTTCAACAGATTGTTTTAAACCTTTCTTTTTGGAAATCCCTTCTTTAATTCTTTCAAATATAATTACGTTCGCATCTACCGACATACCTATGGTTAAGATAATACCAGCGATACCAGGCAAGGTTAATACAGCATTAAATGATGCTAAAATCCCAAAAATGAATAAGATATTAACTAACAAAGCGATGTTTGCATAGACACCTGCTCTACCATAATAGATAATCATCCAAGCTAATACTAATAAGATCGCTAATATGAATGATTGAGTAGATTGTGCAATAGATTCTTTACCTAAAGATGGTCCAACAACTTCTGCTTGAATAATTCTAGCAGCTGCAGGTAATTTACCTGCTTTTAATACTGTTGAGATATCTTGAGCTTCTTCAACTGTCATGCTTCCGCCAGAGATAGAAGTTCTTCCTCCAACAATTGCTTGATTAACAGAAGGAGCTGTATATACATAATCATCTAGAACAACAGCAACAAAACCACCAATATTATCTCCAGTTAATTTTTCCCATAACTTAGAACCTCTTCCGTTCATTGCCATGCTTACTTCTGGATTGTTTAATTGATCAAAAACTTGAGCAGCATCGGTAATTACATCTCCTTGAATAGGAGCAATGTCTTTTCTGTTCGATTTAACTGCGTACAATGCAATAATATCTGAACCATCAACCGCTGGATTAGATTTGTAATCCCATAAAAACTTTACGTTTTTTAATTCGTTTGGACGAGCATTTACTAACTTTCTATCTAACAACAGTTTATTAACCATTGCAGTATCACTAACCTTTGCAAAACCAATTGTAGAACTTAGTTGTTGTTCAGATTGTGCAGCGTTAATGCTTAAATATGTAAATAAAGATTTTTGAGTAACTTCAGTAGAATCTGTAGCCTCATTTAAAATACTCTGTATATCGTTTGTTTTTATAGAATCCTTCTTTTTTTCAAGAGAATCATCTTTCAACATTTCAGCAACTACAGAATTTACAGAAAACAAATAATTTTGAACTTCTGCATTAGAGAATACTTCCCAAAATTGTAATTCAGCTTTACTTGTTACTAATTTTGTAACTCTTTCGATGTCTTTAGCTCCTGGTAATTCAATTTGAATTCTTCCAGAGTTTCCAATACGTTGGATGTTTGGCTGCGTTACTCCAAATTTATCAATTCTACTTCTTAATACTTCGAAAGCAGTATTAATAGAACTATTGATTTCTTTTTGTAATTCTTCTTTAACTTCATCATTAGTTTTGTTGAAGTTTATTTTTTCACGAAGTACTTGCGTACCAAAAATACTAGGATCACTTAATTTAATTCCACTTGTTCCTGCAGCAGCTTCAAATTCTCTAAAAAATAAATCTAAATACGTGTCATTATTATTTTTCTGAGCTTCGTCAGCAGCCTTTAAAGCCTGTCTAAAAACAATGCTTTTAGAATCATTAGAAAGTGAAATTAAAACTTCCTTAACAGAAACCTGTAAAATAGCATTAATACCCCCTTTTAAATCTAGACCCAAGTTCATTTCTTTGTCCTTGATGTCATTGTAAGTAAATTGAGAAACTCCTAGATTGATAACCTCTAAGTTTTTAACACTGTCTAAGTATTTCTTCTCTAATTTTACTAATTCTCTCCCGTTATCTTTATCCCCTTTAGATATAGCATATTCCTTAGCTTCATTCTCAACCTTAGTTGTAAAGAATGAGAATGATAATTGGTATAAACTCACCAATCCGAAAAGGATTGCAAATAATCTTATAAGTCCTTTGTTTTGCATCTTCGTTTATTTTTAGTCGACTTCTTTTTTTTAAAACGTGCAAATATAGTATTTACAATAAGATTAGCCTAATGAAATTATGTATATTTACTCGCTTTTTAAGACAAATAAACAACAAACAATCAAAAACTAAAATTGAACCTATGGCGCATTTATCTGACATAGAAATTGCTCAAGCCAAGAAGCTAGAACACATTATAAAAATTGCTAAAAAATTAGGAGTAGACGAAGATGATATCGAAATGTACGGAAAGTACAAAGCCAAACTTCCATTACATCTTATTGATGATGATAAAGTTGCTAAGAATAATTTGGTTCTAGTAACTGCCTTAACGCCTACTCCTGCAGGAGAAGGGAAAACAACCGTTTCAATTGGACTTACAGAGGGTCTCAATAAAATAGGAAAACAAGCAACTGTTGTTTTAAGAGAGCCGTCATTAGGGCCCGTTTTTGGGATTAAAGGAGGAGCAGCTGGAGGAGGATATTCTCAGGTAGTCCCAATGGAAGATATCAACCTTCATTTTACAGGTGATTTTAACGCTGTTGAAAAAGCTAATAATTTATTATCAGCTTTAATTGATAATAACATTCAAAACAAAACAAATAATTTAAATATTGATCCTCGTACCATACTTTGGAAACGCGTGATTGATATGAATGATAGAGCTTTACGAGATATCACTATTGGTCTTGGAGGAACTGCTAACGGTGTGCCAAGACAAGATGGATTTAATATTACTCCTGCATCGGAAGTGATGGCCATTCTCTGTATGGCAACAGATTTTGATAATTTAAAAAAACGTTTAGGTGATATATTTATCGGATTTACCTATCAAAATGAACCTGTTTTTGCTCGGGATTTAAAAGCTGAAAATGCCATGGCAATCTTATTAAAAGATGCTGTAAAACCCAATTTAGTGCAAACTTTAGAAGAAAACCCTGCAATTATTCATGGAGGTCCATTTGCAAATATAGCACAAGGAACCAATACAATTTTAGCTACAAAAATGGGATTAACTTTATCTAATTATGTAGTTACAGAGGCAGGTTTTGGTGCCGATTTAGGTGCGGAAAAGTTTTTAAATATTAAATCTGCTTTTGCTAATTTAAATCCAAAATGTGTGGTTTTAGTTGCAACGATTAGAGCATTACGTCATCATGGAGGTGTTCAGAAAGAAGCCTATAATACGCCAAATTTAGACGCTGTTTCAGATGGGTTTAAAAATTTAGAAAAACATATTGAGAATATTAGAAAGTTTAATATTGAACCTGTGGTAGCAATCAATTCTTTTGTTTCAGATTCTGATGAAGAAGTTGATTTTGTAATTGAGAAATGTAACTCTTTAGGGGTTCACGCTGTTTTGTCAGAAGGTTGGGCAAAAGGAGGAGAGGGAACTAAAGAATTAGCTAAAGCTGTGGTAGATATCGTTGAAAATAAAGCGACCCAATACAAGCCTTTATATGATTGGAAAAGTCCAGTTACTGATAAAATAGAAACGATTGCCAAAGAGGTTTATGGAGCAGAAAATGTAGAGTATAGTAAGCAAGCACAATTAAATTTAAAAAGAATTAATAGGCTAGGGTTTAATGATTTTGCAATCTGTATAGCTAAAACTCAAAAATCTTTTTCTGATAATGAGCAATTAATAGGAAGGCCAGAAGGATTTACAGTTACTGTCAGAGAGATTGAGATAGCTGCTGGTGCTCAATTTCTTATTCCAATATTAGGAAAAATGATGCGCATGCCAGGATTACCTGCAACACCTGCATCAGAAGGAATGACCATTGATAAAAATGGCGTTATTTCTGGATTGTCTTAATTCAGTCAAATTAATAAATAAAAAAAAACCAGCCAATTGGCTGGTTTTTTTATATTTAAAATAGAATTTATAATTCTAATAATCCATTTGTTTTAGAAACGCCTTCAGCAGATTCTTGTAAATGTGCTTTTTCTTCATCAGATAAATTGATTTCTACAATTTTCTCAATTCCGTTTTTTCCTAATACTACAGGAACTCCAATACATAAATCATTTAATCCGTATTCTCCTTCTAATAAAGTCGAGCAAGGGTATATTTTTTGTTGATCACAAGCAATCGCTTGAACTAATCCGCTTACTGCTGCACCTGGTGCATACCAAGCAGAAGTTCCTAACAATCCAGTTAATGTAGCGCCACCAACTTTGGTGTCTTGTAATACTTGTTCTAATCTTTCCTCTGAAATAAATTCAGAAACAGGAACAGAATTTCTTGTTGCTAACCTTGTTAATGGAACCATTCCTTTATCAGAATGACCACCAATCACCATACCGTCTATATCAGAAATAGGAGCTCCTAAAGCTTCGGCTAAACGATATTTAAAACGAGCAGAATCTAAAGCACCACCCATTCCAATAATTCTATTTTTAGGTAATCCAGTTGTTTTGTGAACTAAATAAGTCATTGTATCCATTGGATTAGATACCACAATGATAATAGTGTTTGGAGAATGCTCAATTAAACTTGATGAAACTGTTTTTACAATACCAGCATTAATTCCAATTAATTCTTCACGAGTCATTCCAGGTTTTCTTGGAATTCCTGAAGTAATTACACAGATATCTGAGTTTGCTGTTTTTGAATAATCACTTGTACTTCCAGTAATTTTTGTATCAAACCCATTTAAGGAAGCTGTTTGCATTAAGTCCATCGCTTTTCCTTCAGCATATCCTTCTTTAATGTCTAATAATACAACTTCAGAAGCAAAGTTTTTTATCGCAATATATTCTGCGCAACTAGCTCCTACGGCACCTGCTCCAACAACTGTAATTTTCATATTTTTTGTTTTAATTATGTTTAATAAAGAGCTACAAAAGTAGTGCAAAATAATCACAATAAAGAAGGTATTAAAATGAAAAAGACGCCATTAAGGCGTCTTTTATAATTATTTTAAGAAATTATTTTATCTAAAACTTAAAGCAATACCTGCATTAACTGTATTGTATTCTTGTAATGTGTAACTACCAAAAATTTTAAAGAACCCAAGACTTAATCTAGCGCCAACAGTTGTTTTAAAACCAGAAGCATTAAAGTCTAAATTAAGCGGATCTACAACTGTTTCTGTAACAGTTCCACCTCCATTAACATCATAATCTAAATCATAGGTTCCTAACATGTTAAGTTCAGAATTACCGCTACTGTATCCAATTCCTCCAAAAATATTAATGATAGGGAAATTTAAAGAAGCAATTGCTTCAACTGTATACGAGTTTAATTTAAACTCAGCTCTTTGGTTTGAACCACTTAATGAACTATCGTTCTGAATATCGTAATCTACATTCATGCTAGTGTAAGCTGCTAGTAAAGAAACATGTAAAGGTGTTTTTTCCATTGGACCAAACCAACTAGTGATTTCTTTTTTAAGACCAAGTCCTAATAAACTTCCTTTTACATCATCAGAACCAACTTCTGGAACTAGACGAACCATTGCATCCATTTTCCATGGCAATCCCATATTAAACTGAACAGAAGGTGTTGGAATGGCGTTGATAGGTAAACTTTCTTTTACACCTCCAGGCATATTAAAAGTTGCTGAGACATTCTGTCCCTCAACGGTACCTGTAAATGTTACAGGAGCTTCTAGATTTTCAGAACCTGCAACTGTAGCACCTATTAGTGAAGATGATGTAGTATTACTGCTTAAACCTAAACTAGCAAAGGTGAAAATTTCGTCTTTACTTGGAACGATAGAAGCATTTAAGCCAATAGAAATATCAAATCCAAATAGCTTGTGAGCTTTGGCTGTGTGATACCATCCATTATTCATTCCATAAATAAGGCCTGTCATAGCAGGATTTATATAGGCTTCAGTTAATTTTTCTGCATCTCCAGCAGCCAAAAGAATCGATTCAAAACCGTCTGAATTTTGAGCATTTGTTTGAAATGTTAGTGCGAATAGTCCCACTATAGTAAGTAGTAGTTTTCTCATAATTGTATAGTTTTATTAAAAAATTAATTTCAGGGGACAAGGCGAATATAATAAAAAAACCGCTTTAGTAAATTAAAGCGGTTTATTGTTTATTGATTTATGAGTTTTTAAACATCAATATTGGCATATTTTGCATTCTTTTCGATAAATTCTCTTCTAGGAGGAACTTCATCTCCCATTAACATAGAGAAAACTCTATCTGCTTCACCAGCATTGTCTATAACTACTTTACGCAAAGTTCTAAACTCAGGATTCATTGTTGTATCCCATAACTGTTCTGCGTTCATCTCTCCAAGACCTTTATATCTTTGGATATTTACACCACCACCAAATTTTTGAGCAATTAAATCACGCTGATTATCGTCCCAAGCATACTCTCTTTTTTGACCTTTTTTTACTAAATATAGTGGAGGTGTAGCGATATAAATATATCCCTGCTCAACCATTTCTCTCATATACCTAAAGAAGAAGGTTAAGATTAAAGTTGCAATATGCGATCCATCGACATCGGCATCACACATAATAACTACTTTATGATAACGTACTTTAGATAAGTTTAAAGCTCTTGGATCTTCTTCTGTTCCGATAGAAACTCCTAATGCTGTAAACATGTTTTTGATTTCTTCGTTTTCAAAAACTTTGTGTTGCATTGCTTTTTCTACGTTTAAGATTTTTCCTCTTAAAGGTAAAATTGCTTGGAAGTTACGATCACGACCTTGTTTTGCTGTACCACCTGCTGAATCTCCCTCAACTAAGAATATTTCACACATAGAAGGATCCGTTTCAGAACAGTCAGATAATTTACCAGGCAAACCACCAATACTCATCACAGTTTTACGTTGCACCATTTCACGTGCTTTGCGCGCTGCATGACGAGCAGTAGCTGCTAAGATTACTTTTTGAACAATGATTTTTGCATCGTTAGGATTTTCTTCTAAATAGTCTGTTAGCATTTCAGAAACAGCTTGAGAAACAGCAGAAGTTACTTCTCTGTTTCCTAGCTTAGTTTTTGTTTGCCCTTCAAACTGTGGTTCTTGTACTTTAACAGAAATAATGGCAGTTAATCCTTCACGGAAGTCATCACCAGCAATTTCAAATTTTACATTTTTTAATAAACCAGATTCATCCGCATACTTTTTAAGTGTACTAGTTAAACCACGTCTAAAACCTGATAAATGTGTTCCACCTTCATGTGTATTAATATTATTTACATAAGAATGTAAATTTTCTGCATACGAAGTGTTGTATACCATGGCAACTTCAACAGGAATTCCGTTTTTCTCTCCTTCCATAGAAATCACATTCGCGGTTAATTGCTCGCGAGTGCTATCTAGATATCTAATAAATTCTGGCAAACCTTCATCACTATGAAAAGTTTCTGTTGGAAAATTACCTTCGTCATCAGTTCTTCTTCTGTCGGTTAAAGTAATTGTAATTCCTTTGTTTAAGAATGATAATTCACGCATACGAGTTGCTAACGTATCGTAATTGTATTCTGTAGTTTGCGTAAAGATTGACTTGTCTGGTGAAAAAGTAACAATAGTCCCAGTAAAATCAGTTTCTCCAATGGTTTTAACTGGATAGAGTGTTTTTCCTTTAGAGTATTCTTGTTGCCAAACTTTACCTTCTTTGTGAACTGTAGCTGTTAAGTGTTCTGATAATGCGTTTACACAACTTACACCAACTCCGTGTAATCCACCAGAAACTTTATAAGAATCTTTGTCGAATTTACCACCAGCTCCAATTTTTGTCATTACTACTTGTAATGCAGAAACACCTTCTTTTTTGTGAATTCCAACAGGAATTCCACGACCATTATCTCTAGTAGTAACGGAGTTATCTTCATTAATTGTAACATTGATGGTGTCACAATAACCACCCATTGCTTCATCAATAGAGTTATCGACAACCTCATAAACTAAGTGATGTAAACCACGTATTCCTACATCTCCAATATACATGGATGGACGCATTCTAACATGCTCCATTCCTTCTAATGCCTGAATACTGGAGGCATCATAATTATTTTTGTTTTCTTCGCTCATTATAAAGTGAATTATTTAATTTAAAAAGTAATGAAAAATCGTCTTATATAAAGACGGTTTTAAGTATATCAAATTTACAATTTTATGATGTTATTTAAAAGCTTTTTAGTGATTGAAGCTCGAAATTATCAACATTTGTTAATTTCTTAAAAATGCCTTAAAAGTGCTAAAAAGCACTTTAAATTAAAAATTAAAATATTTTTATGCAATTTGATTAACCTTATTAATCAAAATAGCTTAGAAGCTAAATTTTGATAAAATTTATGTGATGATATAGACCCTTATAAAAATAAAAAATCCCGCTTTTGCGGGATTTTACAAAATTAAAACAAACAATTATTAATACGCATCTTCATGCACAGCTTTAATTGCTCTACCGCTAGGTTCGTTTATATTCTGGAAACTCTTGTCCCAAGCTAAAGCAGTAGGTGAACTACATGCAATAGAAGGAACTGAGGGAACCGTTAATGCTGCAGTTTCTGAAGGGAAATGTTGTTCAAAAACAGAGCGATAATAAAATTCCTCTTTAGTTCTAGGTGTTTGTATTGGGAAACGATATTTAGCTTGTTGCATTTGTTCATCAGAAACAGAAGTATCTACTAAAGTCTTTAAAGTGTCAATCCAGTTATACCCAACTCCATCTGAAAATTGTTCTTTTTGTCTCCAAGCAACAGACTCTGGCAAGTACTCTTCAAAAGCTTTTCTTAAAACCCATTTTTCCATGCGCTCTCCGTTAATCATTTTATCTTGTGGGTTGATTCTCATGGCTACATCCATAAATTCTTTATCTAAGAATGGTACTCGACCTTCAATTCCCCATGCTGCTAAACTTTTATTAGCGCGTAGGCAGTCATATTGATATAACTTATCTAATTTTCTTACAGTTTCTTTGTGTAATTCTTCAGCATTTGGAGCTTTATGGAAGTATAAGTACCCTCCAAAAATTTCATCAGCACCTTCGCCAGACAAGACCATTTTAATTCCCATAGATTTTATCACTCTTGCTAATAAATACATTGGAGTAGAAGCTCTAATAGTAGTGATGTCATAAGTTTCTAAATGATAAATAACATCTCGAATTGCATCTAATCCTTCTTGAATTGTAAAAGTCACTTCATGGTGGATGGTTCCAATATGATCTGAAACTATTTGTGCAGCTGCTAGATCTGGTGAGCCATCTAATCCAATTGAAAAAGAGTGCAATTGAGGCCACCAAGCTTCTTGTGTATCTCCAGATTCAATTCTCTTTTGTGCATATTTTTTTGCAATGGCAGAAGTAATTGAAGAATCCAAACCTCCTGAAAGTAAAACTCCATAAGGAACATCAGACATTAGTTGTCTGTGTACTGCAGCTTCTAATGCATCACGCAATTCGTCAATAGAAGTTTGATTTTCTTTTACCGCTTCATAATCCATCCAATCTCTTTGATACCACTGTGTCAACTTACCATCTTTACTAGATAAGAAATGTCCTGGAGGAAAAACTTCAATTTTATTACAAACACCTTCTAAAGCTTTTAATTCAGAAGCTACATAAAAAGTACCATTTTTATCCCATCCTATATATAATGGAATAATTCCCATATGATCTCTGGCAACTAAATATTCATCATTTTTAGCATTATATATAGCAAAACCAAAAATTCCGTTTAAGTCATCTAAAAATGCAGTGCCTTTTTCTTGATATAAAGCAAGAATTACCTCACAGTCAGATTTTGTTTGAAATTCATATTTATTTTCAAATTGTTTTCTTAATTCTTGATGGTTGTATATTTCTCCGTTAGCGGCTAATATTAAACTTTCGTCTTTACTTAATAAAGGTTGTTTCCCAGAAGCTGGATCAACAATTGCTAGCCTTTCATGAGATAAAATTGCTCTATCATTACTGTAGATTCCACTCCAATCTGGTCCGCGATGTCTAATTAATTTAGACATTTCTAATAGTTGAGGTCTTAACTTTTCTTGACTTTCTTTTAAATCGAACGCACATACAATTCCGCACATAATCTTTTCTTTTTATTATTTGTCTCAATGTAAATTTGAGAGATTGTTTTAATTCGACACAAAGAAGCATATTAAAGTTGTTATAATTAACTAAAATGTATATTTTGATTTTTAATTAAAACTTTTAATTAATATATAGTAATGATTTGTAGTTTTTTTGATTGATATCCTTTAATTGTCTTACAGATTGTAAATAGTCGTAAAAAAACACTTAGAAAACTTGTCATATTTAAAATGAGTCTATAAATTTGTATCATCATGCAAAGACAACAAAATACTTGGTGGTGGAACTCTCTTATTTAAATAAGTGAGATCTATTCTTGTATTAAATACATAAATAAAAGGCTTATCTCACGATAAGCCTTTTTTAGTTTAATTAGTTACTGAAATAGCTTCAGCAAAAAATGAAAAAAATAAAATTTAAAACTCTCAGTTCAACTAGTATTTCAGATACTGTAACACCTGTAGGCTTATATTTACGGTTTAGAGATAAATACGCAAACACCTTACTTTTAGAAAGTTCAGATTATCATAGTAAGGAAGAAAGTTATTCTTTTATATGTATTGAACCTGTGGTTTCTATGAAAGTAGAGAACCATCTGTTTTCAACTTCACAAAAAGGAGCAACAGTTTTTAAAGAAGAAGTTGAGGGTAATTTTTATCAGTTGTTTTCTAACTTTAGTGAAAGTATCGATTTAGATTGTGATGCTTCTTTAAAATCATTTAATGGATTGTACGGGTATACAACTTATGATAGTGTGCAGTATTTTGAAACTATTAAATTGTCTAACCCGCCAGCCCCTTCTGCGATTCCTTTCATGCAGTATAGTTTCTATCGTTTCATTATTGCTATCAATCATTTTAATGATGAAATGACTTTGATTGAAAACATTGAAGAAGGAACTGAATCAAGAATTTCGGAGATAAAAACCATTATTGATGCGCAAGCATTCAATACTCAAAACTTTGAAATTGTAGGTGATGAATCTTCTAATTGTACAGATGATGATTTTAAAGACTATGTAACCAAAGCAAAATCACATTGTAAAAGAGGAGATGTTTTTCAACTAGTTTTATCTCGTCAGTTTCAACAAGAATTTAAAGGAGATGAATTTAATGTCTATAGAGCATTACGTTCCATTAATCCGTCACCTTATTTATTCTATTTTGATTACGGAAGTTTTAAGTTGATGGGTTCTTCTCCGGAAGCACAAATTAAAATAGAAGCAGGGAAGGCTACTATTAATCCAATAGCTGGAACTTTCCGAAGAACAGGAAATATGGCAGAAGATATTAAACTTGGAAAAATGCTTTCTGAAGATAAAAAAGAAACTGCAGAGCATGTGATGTTGGTCGATTTAGCAAGAAACGATTTAAGCAAACATGCAGATCAAGTGAATGTAGAAGTCTTTAAAGAAGTGCAGTTTTTTAGTCATGTAATTCATTTGGTTTCTACCGTTCAAGGAAAAATTAAAGGAGATCCCATAACAATTGTTGGAGATACTTTTCCAGCAGGAACTTTAAGTGGGGCACCAAAATATAAAGCCATGGAGTTGATTGATCGGTATGAAAATCAATCTCGCGGATTTTATGGAGGAGCGGTTGGAATTATAGGTTTAGACGGTTCTGTAAATTTGGCGATTGCCATTCGTTCATTTGTAAGCAAGCAGAATAAATTATATTACCAAGCCGGAGCGGGAATTGTGATTCATTCAGAAGAAGAAAAAGAATTACAAGAAGTAAATAATAAATTAGCGGCTTTGAAAAAAGCATTGATTTTAGCTGAAAAAATTTAAGATGAAAATACTAATCATAGACAATTACGATTCGTTTACATACAACCTAGTTCATATGGTTGAAAAAATTACGGGTAATTTTCCAACAGTTTTTAGAAACGATGAAATAGCATTAGAAGATATTAATCAGTACGATTTAATTATGTTGTCTCCTGGTCCTGGAATTCCGGATGAAGCAGGAATTTTAAAAGACACCATAAAAATGTATGCTGGTAAGAAACCAATTTTCGGAGTCTGTTTAGGATTACAAGCAATTACCGAAATTTTTGGAGGAACGATTATCAATATGGATGAAGTATTTCATGGAGTAGCAACTGAGATGAAAGTCACTAAAAAAGATGCAATTATCTTTAAGGATGTTCCGGCTGAATTCCCAGCAGCTCGTTACCATTCTTGGATAGCATCTAAAGAAGATTTTCCATCAGACTTAGAAGTTACTGCCGAAGATGAAGATGGTGGAATTATGGCAATTCGTCATAAGAATTTCCCTATCAGTGCTGTACAGTTTCACCCAGAATCAATTTTAACAGAAGTAGGGGAACAGATTGTCAGCAATTTTATAAATGAATATAAAAAATAGGTCACTGAGCGGAGTCGAAGTGACAAATAGCTACTGAATTAAATTCAGCATATAATGAGACAAATACTAAACGATTTATATCTGCACAAACGATTGTCTAAATCGGAAGCTAAGCAAATCCTGATGGATATTGCTTCTGAGAAATACAATGATGCACATTTAGCGTCATTTATGACCGTTTTTATGATGCGTCCAATTACAGTGGATGAACTTTCTGGTTTTAGAGAAGCATTATTAGAATTAGCAATTAAAGTCGATTTGTCAGAGTATAACACCATTGATATTGTAGGAACTGGTGGAGATGGAAAAGACACTTTTAATATTTCTACTTTAACTTCTTTTGTAGTTGCTGGTACTGGACAAAAAGTTGCTAAACATGGTAATTATAGCGTGTCCTCTAAATCGGGTTCTTCAGATATGTTGGAGAGTTTTGGTTATGAATTCACCAATGATGAAAACACATTGAAGCGTCATTTAGAAAAGGCCAATATCTGTTTTTTACATGCTCCAAAATTTCATCCGGCAATGAAAGCTGTAGGACCGACAAGAAAAGCATTGGCATTAAAAACGTTCTTTAATATATTAGGACCTTTGGTAAACCCTAGTGCTCCACAAAACTCGATGTTAGGAACTTACAATCTTGAAATTGCTCGATTGTATAATTATATTTTACAAGAAGAGAATTCTAATTATGGTATTGTTCATGCCCTAGACGGCTATGATGAAATTTCATTAACTAGCGGATTTAAGTTATTTACAAAAGCAGGAGAGCAGTTGATTAACCCAGAAGATATTGGTCAAAAAAGAATTTTACAATCCGATATTTATGGTGGAAATTCAGTTCTAGATGCAGCACAAATTTTCAAAACCATCTTAGATGGAAATGGATCAGAAGCACAAAATAATGTAGTCTTAACCAATGCAGCTTTTGCCTTAAAAATTATAGATGCCAACAAATCATTTGAGGAAGCTTTTGATATAGTAAAAGATTCTTTATTTGGAGGAAAAGCAAAAGATTGCTTGAATAAATTAGTAAGATAAAAAAGAATGTTAGTTCGAGTAAATTTTTTATCGAGAACAACGAGACTTCTCGATACAATTTTCTCATAAAATCGAAAATCACTCGAAGTGACAAAATAAATAGATATGACAATATTAGATAAAATAGTCGCTTTTAAAAAGAAGGAAATTACCAAAATAAAAGCAGACGTTCCTGTAAAGAAATTAGTAGAAAGTCCCCTGTTTCAAAGAGAGCCTTTGTCTCTTAGAAAATCGTTGATGCAAGCTGGATCAACTGGTATTATAGCAGAATTTAAAAGACAATCACCCTCCAAAGGAATTATCAACGATACAGCAACCATTGAAGAGGTTACCAACGGGTATTTGGATGCCAATGTTGCGGCGCAATCTATCTTAACAGATACTTCTTTTTTTGGAGGTACCATGGTCGATTTAATGAAAGCGAGAACCATTAATACTAGCAAACCAATTTTACGTAAAGATTTTATTGTAGACGGATTTCAAATTGTGGAAGCAAAAGCAATTGGAGCTGATGTAATTTTATTAATTGCTTCTTATTTGACAAAAGAAGAATTGAAAAATTACGGAAACTTAGCGGAAGATTTAGGAATGGAGGTTCTGTATGAAGTTCATACTCAGGAAGATCTAGATAAGATAGAATTGAGCAATAAAATCATTGGTATCAACAATAGAAATTTAAAAACTTTTGAAGTCGATTTAGAACATTCTATCAATCTAGCAAACCAGATTCCAGATGACTGTGTCAAAGTTTCTGAAAGCGGTTTAAGTGATCCAAGAATTGTAACGGGTTTAAAAGAATATGGTTTTAAAGGATTTTTAATTGGTGAAAATTTCATGAAAACAGATAATCCAGGTGAAGCTTGTGAGTCTTTTATAAGTCAAATACGATAAGAAGTATAAATGTTAAGATGTGTATTCGTTTATAAGCTTTTAAATAGCTTTTAAAAATAAATCAACTAAACAAATCAACAATTAAATGATTTTAAGATGAAGCTAAAAGTTTGCGGAATGAAAGAAGTAGAAAACATCAAATCTATCGCTGATTTGAAACCCGATTATATGGGGTTTATTTTTTATGATCAATCTAAAAGAAATTTTGAAGGAATCATTCCAGAACTGCCAAAAAGCATAAAAAAAACAGGTGTTTTTGTCAATGAATATATCGAGATCGTTATTTCTTTAGTTGAAGAATATCAATTAGATGCTGTTCAATTACACGGTGATGAAACGGTAGCATATATTCAAGAATTGAAAAGTCATTTAAAACCGTCAATTGAAATTTTTAAAGTATTCGGAATCAAAGATGATTTTGATTTTAATAGTTTAAAACCATTTGAAAATGAAGTTGATTATTTCTTATTTGATACTAAAGGGAAAGAACGTGGAGGAAACGGAATTAAGTTTGATTGGTCAGTTTTAAAAGAGTATCCGTATTCAAAACCTTTCTTTTTAAGCGGAGGTATAGGACCCAATGATATTCAAGAAATCAAAAAAATAAAAACTACTGGATTGCCAATTTATGCTGTCGATATCAACAGTCAATTTGAAAGTAAACCAGGGTTTAAGAATATAGATGTTGTTAAAAAGTTTAAAAAAGAGTTTATAAGTTGATAGGTTGTTTTACAAATTAACACATAAACGAATCGATAGAAAAAATAAGATATGAAATCAAAATTTCACCCAGATAAGAACGGATATTTTGGACAATTTGGAGGTGCGTTTATCCCAGAATTATTATATCCAAACGTCAAAGAGTTAGAAGATAATTATATACAAATTATCGAATCTGAAGAGTTTCAAAAAGAGTACAAAAGTCTACTGAAAGATTACGTTGGACGCCCAAGTCCGTTGTATTTAGCAAAGCGTTTATCTGAAAAATATGGAGCTCATATTTATTTGAAGCGTGAAGATTTAAATCATACAGGGGCTCACAAAATAAACAATACTATTGGTCAGATTTTAATTGCTCAAAAACTAGGAAAAACAAAGATTATTGCAGAAACAGGAGCTGGACAACACGGTGTGGCTACAGCCACTGTTTGTGCTTTAATGGGTTTAGAATGTACTGTTTTTATGGGTGAAAAGGACATCGTTCGTCAAGCACCCAATGTTGCTAGAATGAAGATGTTGGGAGCAAAAGTAGTTCCTGCAACTAGTGGAAGTAAAACACTAAAAGATGCGACCAATGAAGCGATTCGTTATTGGATTCAGAATCCAGAAACTTTTTATTTGATAGGTTCTGTAGTTGGACCACATCCACATCCAGATATGGTGGCGCGTTTACAAGCTATCATTTCTGAAGAAATGAAATGGCAGTTGAAAGAGAAAACAGGAAATGAAAATCCGGATACAATTATTGCTTGTGTTGGAGGAGGTAGTAATGCAGCAGGAGCATTTTATCATTATATGGATGATAAGGATGTAGAACTAATAGCTGTAGAAGCTGCTGGCTTGGGGGTGTATTCTGGTGAAAGTGCTGCAACTTCTCAATTAGGAGAAGTGGGAATTATTCATGGTAGTAAAACTATTTTAATGCAAGATGATTACGGACAAATTGTAGAGCCGTACTCAATTTCAGCAGGATTAGATTATCCTGGAGTTGGACCTTTACATGCCTTTTTATATGAAAGTAAAAGAGCTAAATTTATGAATGCTACCGATAAAGAAGCATTAGCAGCTGCTTATGAATTGACTAAAATTGAAGGAATTATTCCTGCCTTAGAAACTGCGCATGCGTTGGCTGTTTTAGCAAAACTAGATTTGAAAAAAGATCAAGTGGTGGTGATTAATTTATCAGGTAGAGGAGATAAAGATTTGGAGACATTTATCAAACATTTAGAAGATTAAAATAATGTCATTCCGAATGAAATGAAGGAATCTGTAGCATGAGATTGCCACGTCATTTTATTCCTCGCAATGACAAAAAAAGAACTATATGAATTCAATCAAAAATATATTTCAAACAAAAGATAAAAACCTTTTATCAATTTATTTTACCTGTGGTTTTCCAAAGTTGAATGATACTTCGAAAGTAATTGAAGGATTGAGTTCTGCAGGAGTCGATTTTATAGAGGTTGGATTGCCTTATTCTGATCCTTTAGCAGATGGACCAACGATTCAGGAAAGTAGTCAGAAAGCCTTGGAAAACGGAATCAATTTAGACATTGTTTTTGAACAATTGATGACCATTAAAGAAACTAATAAAACACCTTTAGTTTTAATGGGATATCTGAATCAACTCTTAAAATATGGAGAAGATAAATTCTGCCAAAAAGTGGTTGATTGCGGAATTGACACCGTGATTTTACCCGATTTACCAATGGTAGAATATGAAAATCATTACAAAGCGTTGTTTGACAAATATGGAATTAACAATGTGTTTTTAATCACGCCACACACTACTGAAGAACGTATTAAAAAAATAGATTCCTACACCGAAAGTTTTATTTATATGGTGGCTTCAAGTTCTATTACAGGAGCCAAAGGTGAAATTTCTCAACAACAAATTGATTATTTCCAGCGAATCAAAACCATGAACTTACAAAGCAAATTGATTATTGGATTTGGAATTTCAGATCACCAAACTTTTTCTACTGCCTGCCAATATGCAAACGGAGCTATTATTGGCTCTGCTTTTATAAATGCATTAGCTCATGATGGAATTAACCATATAAACAGTTTTATTGCTCAAATCCGAAGTTGAAAAAAATCTTAATTTTTTCTTAAAGAAAACAAACTTATAAATAAATAGAATTTTAAAGCATAATTTAGTGCATTAAACTAACCAATATGACTAAAAAAATAATATACCTGCTTGCAATTTGTTTTAATTTTACATTTGTAAACGCCCAAGAAACCTTACTAAGAAAGCCAACCATAAGTCCAGATGCTTCAAAAATGGCTTTTGGGTTTGATGGAGATATTTGGGTGTTAGATCTACTGAATAATCAAACCAAAAGATTAACGATTAACCAAGCTTATGAAAATAATCCAATTTGGAATTCTAAAAGCAATCAACTAGTTTTTACTTCTAATAGAAAAGGAAGTACAAATATCTTTAAAACTGGATTAAATGGAGGTATACCAACTCAATTAACGTATTATCCAACCACAGATACACCAAGTTTTTGGAGTACTGATGGAAACATTATTTTTTCTAGTAATAGAATATTTAAAGGAACAGAAAGAGAATCTTCAATTTATAAAATAAACGAAGATGGCGAAACTCCTAATCGTTTTATTACGGCTTTAGGAAGTCAAGCAACTATTTCTCCTAATGGAAATTTTGTAGCGTTTGTTAAAGGAACTTGTAGAATTTCTAGAGAAGATTATAACGGACCTGCGCAAAGAGATATTTGGATTTATAACTTAAAAACCAAAGAATATCATCAAATAACCACTAGCAAGAAAAATGACCATACACCTCTTTGGGATGCGGAAAACAATCTTTATTATATAGGTGCAGAAAGTGGACGATATAATATTTTCAAAACTTCAATAGCACCAAATGGAATGAAATCAGGTACAGAAAGCCAACTAACTAAATTAAAAGTTGATGGAGTTTTATCTTTTTCTCTAAGTAATAATGGAACTATAGTATATAACAGTGGAATTGACGTATTCAAATTATTCAAAGGGACTGCCCAAAAAATTAAATTAAATTTAACTACAGACAATAGATTTCAATTAGAAGAGACAAAAACTGTTTCTAGTAACATTCGAGATTTAGCAGTTTCACCAAACGGAAAATTAATTGCTTTAAGTATTAACGGTGAAATTTTTGTAAAAGAAAATAATAAAGATAAGATCAACACTAATAATGTAAGTAATCATCATTTTAGAGATGATAATCCTTTTTGGATTGATGATAATACTCTAGGTTTTTTATCAGATAGAAATGGACAAAATGAATTATTTAAAGTTGTTTCAACAGATGAAAATGTAAACTTAAGTAGGAGTTTAAAAACTAAAGTTACGCAATTGACTAAAAGTAAAATTGATGTTTTTGAACCATTAATGTCGCCAAATGGAGAAAAAATTTCTTACAGAGTTGGTAGAGGTAAATTAGTAATTGCTGATGTAAAAGAAGGTAAAATTTCGAAACCTATAACATATTCAGACACTTGGGCAGCTGCTAGAGGTGTTTCTTGGAGTCCAGACAGTCAATACATTGCCTACTCTCAACAAGATTTAGATTTTGATAGTGAGATTTATATTCAATCTGTAGAAAATCCTTCAACAAAAATAAATATTTCCATGCATCCAAGATCAGATTCTTCTCCAGTTTGGAGTCCAGATGGTAAAAAATTATCTTTTGTTTCCAATAGAGCTGGCGATAGAGGAGGAATTAATTATGATACTTGGATGGTTTGGTTACAAAAATCTGATTGGGAAAAAACAAGAGCAGATTTTAAAGAAGGAGATTATTATCAGCAAAATGAAGAGAAATCAAAAAATAAAAAAGAGAAAAAAGAAGTTGTTGTAATTATTGATGAAGATAGAATTTTTGATAGATTAACACAGTTAACTAGTTGGGCGGGTAATGAATTTGGAGCAATGTTTAGTCTAGATAGTGAAAGTGTTTATGTTTCAGCAACTAATCCTGCAACAAATCAAAACGGATTTTATAAAGTTGAAATTACTGGTGGAACACCAAAACCTGTAAAAGCTGTCTCTAATGTTGGTAGCACAAGTTTACATAAAGAGACATTGTATTATGCTTCTCGAGGAAGGTTAAAATCGTTGAATTTAAAATCAGATAAGGTTAGTTCTTTTACACATTCAGCAACCTATACTACAAACTTTAATAAGTTAAATGAGCAGGTTTTTGATGAAGGTGTAAGAGCAATAACTGCTGGTTTTTATGATCCAAATTTTCATGGATACAATTGGGATAAAATTGTAAAAAGGTATAGGCCTTGGGTTTTGGCAACCAATACAAAACAAGATTATTCTTTTGTGTTCAACAATATGTTAGGGCAATTAAATGCTAGTCATATGGGTTATAGAGGTTCAACACCAGAAGAAACATACAGTGATAATATTGGTTTATTAGGTCTAGATGTCTCTAATGAAACTAAAGGTGTTAAAATCAATTATATATTGCCTAATTCAGCAGCTACAAAAACTGGTGTTTCCTTAAAGGTTAATGATATTATTGCCACAGTAAATGGAAAAGAAATTGATAAGAATACCAATTTTTATTCTTTGTTGAAAAACACAGTAGGAAAAGAAATTTTGCTTACGCTGTCTGATAAAAAAGAAATTATTGTTAGAACAGAATCTACTGGTACTATTAGAAATTTACGTTATGAAGAATGGATAAATTCACGTAAAAAATTGGTTGATGAATATTCTAATGGACAATTAGGGTATATTCATATTCAAGGAATGAATTTGCCAAGTTTTGAGCGTTTTGAAAGAGAGTTAAAAGCAAGTGGTTATGGTAAAAAAGGTATTGTAATTGACGTGAGAAACAATGGCGGTGGTTGGACAACAGATAGATTAATGACTGTTTTAACAGCAAAGCAACACGCGTACACTGTGCCAAGAGGTGCGACAAATAATTTACAAAAAGATAATAAAAAGTTCAGCGGAAATTATCCGTTTAACGAAAGAGCAATTTTATCTGTAAATACTAAACCTTTAGTAGCATTAGCAAATCAAAGTAGTTATTCTAATGCAGAAATTTTTGCTCACGCATTTAAGAGTTTTAAATTAGGTAAATTAGTAGGGCAACCAACATTTGGAGCTGTTATTTCTACAGGATCTGCTAGGTTACAAGACGGTTCTATAAGAATGCCATTTAGAGCTTGGTATGTAAAAGAATCAGGAATGAATATGGAACATGGTCCGGCGGTACCTGATTATTTGGTAGAAAATAAACCAGGTTGGAAAGCTAGAGGAGAAGATGATCAGCTTAAAAAAGCAGTAGAAGTTTTACTCCAAGATTTGAAATAAAACTCAAAAAAAATAATAAAAGCGAACCTTGAAGGTTCGCTTTTATTTTAATAAACTTTCTCCCCATTCAAATAAGTCGCTGTAGCTTTTGTTGCTGGAATTTTTGCTCCATCAACTTGCATAATATCTTGATTTAAAATCGTAAAATCAGCAAACTTTCCAATTTCAATACTTCCTTTTTCATTTTCTTCAAAATTAGAATAAGCAGCCCAAATGGTCATTCCTTTTAAGGTTTCTTCTCTGGTTAAGGCATTTTCCATTTGAAAACCTCCTTCAGGATATCCATCCAAATCTTTACGAATGGCAGACGCATAAAAAGTTAAAAAAGGACTTACTTTTTCTACCGGAAAATCGGTTCCTAACGCTACTTTTCCGTAGACATTAAGTAAATCTTTAAATGCATAAGCACCTTTCATTCGCTCTTTACCAATTCTATCTCCAGCCCAATACATATCTGAAGTTGCATGTGTTGGTTGTATCGATGGAACTACATTTTTAAATAGTTTAAAATCTTCTAGTGAAACAATCTGAGAATGCTCATTTCTCCAACGTCTATTTTTAGCGTCTTTTAATTCTTTTTTGTAGATTTTTAAAATCCAAGCATTTGCAGAATCTCCAATGGCATGTGTATTCATTTGATATTCTGAAGCAGCAATTTGTTTTGCAATCTCTCTATAGCGATCTGGACTATATATTAAAGCGCCAAAATGATTTTCGCGATCACTATATGATTTTCTCATTGCTGCACCTCTAGAGCCCAAAGCACCATCACCATAGACTTTAAATGAACGCACATTTAAACGATCTGTTTTAATAATTCCTTTATTGATATAGTAATCTAAATTCTTTTGAGTGGCAGAAACCATCGCATAGATCCGCATTTTTAGTTTATTGGTTTGTTGTAAGCTATCTATAAGCTCGATGGTATTTTGATCTAAACCAGCGTCATCAACAGTTGTTAATCCGTAGGAAAAGGCAATTTCTTGCGCATCTAATAAACCTTGAATGGATTCTTTTTTTGTAGGAATTGGAATTTGAATAAATTTCATGGCAGCGTCAATTAAAACACCAGTCATTTTACCATCTTTCACAATAATTTCTCCTCCAGAAACTTTGGTGTTTTTTGTAATTCCAGCCAAATCAATTGCAGCTTGATTAACAAGCATAGCATGTCCGTCAACTCTTCTCACGGCAACTGGAGTTTCAGGAAATAATTTGTCTAACTTTTCTTTGGTTGGAAATTCTTTTATATCCCAATCATTTTGATCCCAACCACGACCCGTAATAAATGAAACATTTTTTTCTTTTTGAAAAGCAACCAGTTTTTCTAGTACTTCATCATAACTTTTAGTGCCTTCTAAAGAAACTTTTTGTTGTTGCAGCCCCATTCTATAAAAATGACAATGTGCATCTATTAAACCAGGTACTATGGTTTGTCCTTGTGCATCAAAAGTTGTTGTTGCTGCATATTTATTGGTTATTTCTGCTGTAGTTCCTACCGCAACAAATTTTCCGTCTTTGATGGCAAAAGCTTCAGCATTGCTAAAAGCTGTGTCAACTGTATAAATGTTTGCATTGGTGACAATTAAATCTACTTGTTCTTGTTTGCAAGAAGCAAAAAGTAAAATAAAACTGAAAGTGTAAATAAACTTTTTCATAATTACATAATGATGATTAAAGAATCTTGATATATGAGGTACGCTCCATACATCAATAAAAATTGAAGTGGAATTCTAATGTACGCGATTAATTTTGAACCAATAGCGGGTCTTTCTTTTGTAGCATCCCAAATATGAATTGGGAGGAATAGAACCATCAAAACAAAAATTCCGATGGCTGCGTTTGAAACTGTTTCTTGAAAAAACAAGCCAATTCCTAATGCAAATTCAATAAGACCAGCAATATAATTGACAGTTAATTTTGGTAATCCCTTAGGAATAAAATGTTTGAAGAACTTTGGTTTAATGATGTGCATGATTCCTGCGAACATGAAAAAACCACCAAAAATTATTTTTAGAATCAACATCTGTTTTAGCTCAAATTAAGGTTTTACTATTGTGTTGCAGTACAAGTATTTATCCATTAAATAGAGAAGACTCGCCATCGAAGCACTTCCTAATTCTAGTTCACGTTTATTCACTTTATCAAAGGTATCTATGGTTGTATGATGATAATCAAAATAACGTTGGCTATCCGGTCTATAACCAACTAAGGTGACGGTTTCACCTTTTAGTGGAGAAATATCTGCGCCACTTCCACCTTTGTCAATATCGTGCAATCCATAAGGGGAAAGTAGTTTTTTCCAACTTTGTAATAAAGCTGTATTTGAAGAATTTGCATCAATAGAAAAACCTCTAGGGGTATGACCCCCTGCATCAGATTCGATACCTCCAATATGATTTTCGCTATTTAATTTTGCTAGTTCTGCATATTTTTTTGCACCACGAGTTCCGTTTTCTTCATTCATAAAGAATACAACTCTTAAGGTATTTTTTGGTTTGATGTTGTTTTTCTTAAATAAATACGCAACTTCTAAAGATTGCACAATTCCAGTTCCATCATCATGCGCTCCATCTGCTAAATCCCAAGAATCTAAATGCCCTCCAACAACCATAATATTTTCAGGTGTTTCAGAACCTCTAATTTCACCAACCACGTTAAAAGAAGGAGCATCTGGTAAGGTTTCACAACTTTGTTTGAAATAGAATTTTAAGGATGGATTATTTTTTAAATCTTCACTTAAAATGTTAGCAGCTCTTGAACTGATGGCTGCTGTAGGAATGTATTGTTCTTCGGGTAAATCTCCATAAGACATGGTTCCCGTATGTGGATAATCGTCTACTCCATTGGTCATAGAACGAACTATAACGCCTTTTGCGCCATATTTTCCGCAAACTGCAGCACCGGCAACACGTTGGTCTACACAACCTCCGTAGGCTTGGAATGTATTGATTAAAGAATTATCAAAAGGACGATTGAAAAAGACAATTTTACCTTTCATTTGATCGCCTAACTTCTCAGCTTCTTCTAAACTTTTCACTTCAATTACTTCGGCTGTAATTCCGTTTTTTGGAGTGGCTATAGAAAACCCTAAAGCAGCTATTGGGACATTCTTTTTTTGCCCGCTTATAGTATAATTTGCAACTTCTTTTTCACCTCTAACCCAATGTGGAACCATTACAGGCTGTAACCAAACAGAGTCTAATCCTACTTCTTTCATCAATGCTTCTCCCCATTCTACGGCTTGCTGAGCTTCCGGCGAACCTGATAATCGTCCTCCAATATTAGAAGTTAAATCTCTTAACCATTCATACGATTGGCCATCTGTTAATGCTGAATTGTATAATTGTTTGATATTGGTAGAATCTACTTTTTCTTGACTAGATAATTCTAGCGTAGTTTTTGTTGATGTTTCTTTAGGGTTGCAAGCAAATAAGATACTTGCAGCTAAAATAAAAGTAATTTTTTTCATGAAGGGTTCTTTATTTTTCAGCCCCTAAATTACGGAAAGTAAATGATAAATTTATGAATTATGAATGTTGAATTATGAATTGAATAAGAATCAAGTTTGATTATATAGATGTTAGATCAAATAAGGTAATTTCTGGTCTTACATTAAACCTTACTTGCCATAAATGACCTAATGCTCTGTTAATATATAACGTTCTACCATCTTCTAGTGGAATTTTCCCAGAAGAATATTTTTTATTTTTGACAGGTAATACTGGAGGTGGTAAAAAAGGAGGTTTAACTTGTCCACCATGGGTATGACCAGATAGTATCCAGCCTTTATAATCATTCCATGTATTTAAATCACATACATCTGGATTATGACACAAAACTAGATTGGCATTATTTTGATTTAATTCTGAAAATGCCTTCTTTGGATTAAAATTAGTACCCCAATAATCATCTACACCTATGATATTTAACCCATTGTAATTTTTTTGCTCATTTCTTAAAACTTCAATTCCAGAGGAATTTAAAATATTTTTTATAGAATTTGCGACTTGGGGTTCTGACCAATTGTGTCCATAATCATGATTACCTAAAATTGCAGTTGTACCTAATGTACCAGTCACAGCACTTTTCATAACTGTTTCTAAATCTTTTATTTGTTTGCTATTTTCATAACTAACATAGTCTCCGGTGTATACTACAAAATCAGGATTTAGTTTTTGAGCTTCTTTGAAAGATTTAATTATAAAATTCCAATTAAAACGATTTCCAACATGAATATCACTGATTTGCATCAGAGTTTTTCCTTCTAAGGCTTTTGGTAGATTTTTAATGGGCATTTGTATTTTTACAAACTCAAGCCAAAAGGGCTCTATTTGCCAAGCATATAATCCATTTAATAGCCCAAAACCAGTTATTCCGAGTGCACTCTTTTTAATAAAACTTCTTCTTTTCAATTTTTTAGTTTGTTTTAGGATTTCTGCTTTGCAGAAATGACAATCTATGTGCCTATTTACTTCTTGAATTTTAATATTCTTCTAAATCATAAAGGGTAAACCTTTTTTTATCCGAGTCGTATTCAAGATTAATTTTTATTTCATATGTTTTAAGAGGAATCAGTTTAGGCAATTTTAAATTTGAAAGATTTTCTTTAAAAATATTAATACGAGCTTTTTCTAATAAAAGGTCTTTTTGGTATTCTTCTTCAGTCTGATTTTTATATTTTCTAAGCTTTATTTCTAAAGTTCCTTCTTTATTAATATGATATACATAATCGAAAAGAGGATATTCATATAAACCTTTCTCATCGAAAGAAATGGATGAATTTAAATGATTAATAATAGCTTTTTGAATTTTATATTTTGTTAATTCTTCTTGACCACTTTCATATAAAATAAATTTATAGATAAGATTTATAATCCTGTTCTTTAAAGTTATACTAATGTTTTTGAATTTATTTTTTGAAGTTTCAAGAACTAAAAGTTCTGAAATTTCTTTGAGTTCATATATTTTTGTTCCTTTTTCTGGTGAATGTTTTTGAGCAGAATATAACCCATAATCAAAAACAGAAAAAATATATCTAGTTCCATCTGAAATAGCAATTCTACTTTTTGAAAATTTTGCTGCATAAATAGCTGTTTTAAATAATTCGTCTAAAAGTTCTACATCTTCACTAGAAATAATTCTTCTTTTTTTCTTAAGCTTGATTTTATCTCTTTTTTTTGAATACCAAATATTTTCTGAAAAAGTTAAATTTTTCACAAAGAAAGTGCCGTTATCACTTAAAATCTCTAAAGCATATTCTATATCAAAGGATGGTGTAACGACATATCTAATAATTGGAATATAATCTTTATCAAAACCCAATTTTTCTCGTAAAACTTGATGGTAGTCTACTTGAAATGAATAACCATTTAAAACTCCTTGCATTGGCTCTAAATGATCGTATTGTGCCTCAACGTTTGATATACACAAGAAGATTAAAATAAAAATGAATTTTTTCATAGCAGTATTTTCCTCTTTTAAATGTAATAAAAATTAACTAAAAAAGGCTGCGCCTTTAAAAATCAAACTTGTAAGTAGCGCCTGCTAATACTTGAAAACCTTGTACATTAAAATTTGCATAACGTTCATAATCGGTTCCTAAAACATTGTTTAGTTTGATGAAGGCAGAGACAAAATCATTAAAATGGTATCCACCATTTAGATTTACATCCACAAAAGCATCTAGTGTTTGTATACCAGCTATTGTTGAAGGAAATGTTCCTCCGTATAATAAATCTTGACGTTCACCAACAAAGAAAACATTGGCTGTAGCGTACCATTTATCGTTTTTATATTTTCCAAAAACAGCACCTTCCATTTTTGGCAAGTTCCATGCTTCTTGTTGAAAGGTTGTAGTGTAGGTATTTGCTTGAACATTTCCACCAATTACTAATCGTTTTGAAACATCTATTTCTACTTCTCCAAAGATGGAAAGTGTTGTAATATCATCATAAAAAACGTTGAATGAATTACCATACTCAAAACCTAAAAGATTTAAGTCATTGGCTACTATTGGATTAAAAACACCATCAGATTTCGAATTGTTTCTTACAAAAAGAGCTCTGTCTTCATCACTTTTATAGCTCGCCTTGAAATCAAAACTTACTGTAGAAGAAAACTTTCCATTAATACCACCATACAAATTGTATTGTTCATTAGTTTGTGTAAGAAATAAGGTTGGTGAAACAAACGGATTTTCTGTACTTAAACTCTGAAAAGAATTCATGTGAAGATCTCCTCCAGCACCAGCGTAAATATTTGCTAAACTAGAAATTAACGGATAGGTAATTTGTACATCTGGATAGGCTAAAAAGTCTGTTAAACTATTTTCAATATCTGATGTTAGGTACATTTTAGCTCCTAATTTAATGTTGAAATCTTTCCATGCTATTCTGTAAATTGGGTTGACTCCAAGATTCAAAAAACTGTATTCAACATTATTGTTGTTAAGATAACTTTGTTCAAATTCCCCTTGTAAATATTCAATACTAGTGTTTAGTTCTAAATCTTTTAAACTTCTACTAATTCTATCCAAAGGAAGTTTAAAATTAGGCTTTAAAGAAAACCCGATTTCTTTACTTCCAAAATTATCATCGAAAAGGCTTAAAGAAGCTTTGATATCTTTAAAATATGAATCTGCAAAAATAATTTCACCTTCTAATTCGTAGAAACCATAAGTCTGTTCTTCTAGAATTGAAGCAATTGATTCATCATCAAAGGTAATGTCTGGTAAACCGTACCAATTGTATTTTTGCTGTTGAACGGTTCCACCTATTTTCCAGGTAAAATAACGCTCTTCTCGCATATAGTAAGCTCCAAGATTAAGATTAGAATATCCGTTATCTAATGGCGTGTTTTCTACTCCGTCTTCAGAAGATATGTATTTCAAGTAAATTCCATAATCTGTTTCAAATTTTTGATTTTGATGCAAGAAAGCTTCTATAAATGGCGTGTTGAAGTTTCCATATCCTACCGCAAGATAATTATCAAATAAACGTTCTTTTTTACCTACATCAATACCTTTTACAACACCACTTTTTGGAATAAAAGTAGAGGCAACAGGAGCTGAAAAAATTGAATAAGTAAGTTTTTTCTTTTTGGTGTTTTTACTTAATACAATCTTTGGATTTTTCTTTATTTTAAAAGCATCAGCAATTGTTGGAGTGTACGAAGTTACTACGTTTACTACTTCAATAATTGAGTCTTTCTTTTTGGTTTCTTTTTTTGGTTTCTTCTGTGAGAAAACTTGAAACGTACCAAAAACAAAAAACAATACTAGAATATACTTTTTCATCAGTCTTAATTTTTAGGAGTTGTTACTGAATTATTGGTTTTGGCTTCGTTGAGTTTAATTTTCTTCAATTCGTTTTTGGCATCATTTACCACATCTTCAAACTGAGTAAAATTCTTAATAATATTTTCTAAAATATAGGTCGCTTGATAAGGGTCAGAATTTTCTAAAGCATAATAGTTCTTTGCCATGATGACAAAACTTTTTGCTCCCCAATATTTATAAGCAGAATAATCTGAGGTGATGGTTTGTATTATTTTATTAGAATCTGCATATTTCTTTTTTTCATTTGCAAAATAGGCGCTGTAATATAATGCTTCAGCTTTTAATTCGCCACTGGCATTTCTTTCAACCTCAGTATAAAATTCTTCAGCTTTTGGAAAATCATCAGTTTGAAAAGCCGAACGCGCAATAATAATTTTTGCATCGTATTCTACGGTTGCTTCAATTTTATCCTGTAATAAGATTTTTTCTGCATAATCAACAGCTTTAACATACGCTTGAGATTGATAATACCCCTTCATTAAATTACTTTGTGCATACAAAATATTTAAAGGTAAATTTGCTTCTAGTTCTAATCTTTCCAATAAGGGAATTGCTGTTACCCAATCTTCTTTTTCTAGCAAGATTTGTGATAATTTATTTAAAGCTTCTTCACTGTATTCACTTTGAGGTTGGTCTACCACATATTGATAATTTGGAATCGCCTGTTGTTGAGCGTTTGTTTTTATCAATAACTGAGCGAGATAAAAATTAGCTTGCAAAGCATGTAATCCTTGTGGAAATCCTTTGATGTATTTTTGAAATCCTTCAATCGCTTTAGGAACATCATTGGCTAAGAATTTGTTTTCTGCAGATTCATAAGTGGTATTGTCTAACTCTGCATCTGTGATATTAACAAAGCTGATTCCTTTTACCCAAAGAGCATATTCATCAACAGTCCCTAAATCAATATAAACATTTTTAGCGTTGGTTACTGCTTCTCTTGCTTCTGTAGAATTAGGGTATTTTGCAACAATTTCTTTGTAATTGTTTAAAGCTTTTTGATTTTCATTTTCGTTGTAGTACAACAATCCATCTCTTAATAAAGCTCTAGGGTTGTATGAACTTCTTGGGAAGTTTCTAAACAATCTTTTATAAGCACCATGTGCATTTTCATTATCTTTTTGAGAGGTGTAGGTACTTGCTAATTGGAATAACGCATCATCTCTAAAGTTTGATAATTCAAAATTGGTGAGTAAACTTTCTAATTGAGTTATTTTGTCAGTATTCTTTTTTAGGAAACCATAGCTCATTGCCATTTGATATTGAGCATAATCTGCACTTGTACCGTAAGCACCCACAACTTTTTCATAAGCTTTGATAGCTTTTGTATATTCTCTGATGGCAAAAAAACTATCACCTGTTCTAATGGTAGCATCATCATTCATAGTCATATCTTCATTGTCAGTCTTAATGAAGTTCTGAAATGATTTAGCCGCATTAGAATACTCTTTCAGTTTGAAGTAACTATAACCTATGTTATAATCTACCTGGCTGTATTCTTGAACATCTCTTTTTGTAGTTTTCTTAAAGTTGATAAATTCATCTAAAGCCGTTTGATAATTACCTAATCGATAATTCGTTTCTGCACTCCAATATTTAGATTTCCCTTGAATGGAATTTTCAACTGATTTTTCCCCTTCTTTAAAATAAGGAAGTGATTCTTGTAATTTATTGGTGTTAAATAATTGAATAGCTCTATAGTACGATACTTCGTGACTTAAAATTTCATTTTGACTGCTTTTATTTTTTGCTAAATAATCTAAAGCTCCTTGATAATCTTGTTGATATAGATAAGAAGTCACCACCAACCCATTAATCTCCTCATAACTTGGAGATTTTGGATATGCTTTTAAGAAATCTTGCAATATTTCTGCGACACTTTTATAGGGATTTCCTTCTTCGTAACTCAATTTTGCATAATTCAGAGCAGCGTCTTCTTTTACCTTTAAATCGAAGCTCATCTCGCTGGCACTTTTAAATGCATTTAAAGCTTCTGGTTTTTTCTCTAAGTAGATATAACATTCACCCAAATTGTAGTAAGCTTTTTGAGAAACGTTGTTTTTTTGATCAATAATTCTGTTAAAATTACTAACAGCATTTTCAAAATCGTTTTGCTTAAAATAAGCATAACCTAATTGATAGTAATCTGTATTATTCCATTTTCCTTTTTTACCTCTATAAGCTTTTAAATAAGGAATTGATTCTTCATATTGTTTAAGATTGAAATAACTTTCACCAATAATTTTAGAAATCTCAGATTCTTCTTTTGGCTTTGCTTTCGCTAATAATTTTTTTCCAACTTCGATACATCTTTCAAACCTTCCTGCTTTAAAACTGATGTCTAGTAAATAATAAGTGACTTCATTTTTATAGGCTTGATCATCAGCAATTTCTTGTAATGTTTTTTCAGCAACTTCATAATCTTCTTGTTTGTAAGAAATGTATCCAAAATAATAACGAGAATCATTACCGTACTTAGGGTCGTTAATTAGAGTAACAAATTTATTCTTTGCTAAATCTAAGTTTTGGGTTGATAAGAATGCATAACCCATTTTAAAATTTAACTCTTTTTTATTGGCTTGAGATAGAGCATCTAAATTTACTTTCGAATACCATTTTAAAGCATAAGCGGCTCTTTTATTTGCAAAATAATAATTACCTACATTAAAATAAGCTTTATCTTTTTTATTACTATTTGGATGATTTTCAACAAAACTCAAGACTTTTTTGTCAGCATCTGTCTGGTTTAAGCGAATGGCACATAAAGCATCATAATAATCGGCATCTGCCTTTAATCGAAGTCTGTCCGTTGCACTTTCAGAAACCTCAATAAATGATTTTTGAGCTGCTGCATAGGCTTTGCTATTAAAAAGCTTAACAGCATTATTGTAATCTGCCTGTAGATTAATATCTATTTCTGTTTGTTGACCAAACATCTGTGCAGAAATAATAGTAAAAAACAAGAAGGTTAGTTTAAGGGGAGAAAATCGATTTTTCATTGATAGGTTTTTTGCTATTTTGAATTAATAACGCATATTTTGACTTTTTGTTGGATTTGAAGTTTAAAAAATCATCATAATAACACTCAAAAATAACAATAGATTTCATTTTAAACGTCATTTCCTCTTTTAAATGCATTAAAATCTATCCAAAAAATTATGTAGGTTTGTATAAAGATTAATTTCATGGAAAATTCAATTTTACATTTAGAGAATGCAGACATTTATCAAAGAGATAATCTGGTGCTTTCTAAGGTAAATTTGACAATAGAAAAAGGAGATTTCTACTATTTAATTGGAAAGACAGGAAGCGGAAAAAGCAGTCTAATGAAAACGCTTTATGGTGATTTAAAACTACAAAGAGGAGTTGGCTCTATTGTAGATTTTGATTTAAAAAAGTTGAAAGAAAAAGACATTCCTTTTTTGAGAAGAAAAATCGGAATTGTTTTTCAAGATTTTAAGTTGTTAAATGATAGAACTGTTTTTGATAACCTTTTGTTTGTTTTAAAAGCAACTGGTTGGAAAGATAAAGATGAAATAAAATCAAAAATTGAAGAGGTTTTGGATAAGGTTGGGATGAAAACTCAATACTATAAAAAACCTTTTGAATTATCTGGAGGAGAACAACAACGAATTGCCATTGCAAGAGCTTTGTTAAATGACCCAGATTTAATTTTAGCAGACGAACCCACCGGGAATTTAGACCCAAAAACTTCATTAGAAGTAATGGAGTTATTAAATATAATTCATCAAAGTGGTAAAAGCATTTTAATGGCCACGCATGATTATGCATTAATTGTAAAATTCAAACAAAAAACGATCAAGTGTGAAGGAGGAGAGCTATTTGAGATGTCTATCCCTAGTTAAAAATTACCTCAATTATTTTTTTGGCACTTTCAATTGGACTAAAATTCTGTAATATTTTTTTACGGGCCTCTACTATTTTTGGATCAAAAGTTCTTTCTAAAAGTTCTTTGGTTTTTGACAAAAATTCTTCCTTTGTGTTAGCCTTTTCGCATAAAGATTCTAAACTAGTGCCATCAACCATAAAATTGTTAGCTATTACAAATTTACCTTGATACAACGTATTTAGTAATTTCAGTTTAATTCCTGTATTTTGAAATGTTGGTAATACGTTGATGTGTGCGTTTTCAAATAATCGATTTAAATCATCTTCTCCTTGCAAACTATGAAACCTAATGTTTTTGTGTTTAATGATTTCTTTTGCAAGCTCATCATTCACATAGCTACTAGCAATCACCAATTGATAATTAGAATCTTTATAAGTATCTATTAAAAATAAAGCTGCTTTCACATTTTCTGATACTGAGACATTTCCATGATATAAAATAAAATTCCCTTTTACTTCAAGGTTTGTGTGAATTTCTGTATCATGAAAAGCAGGAATATACTTACACTTTACACCGTATTTCTTTCTAAAATATTTTTGTTCATTTGGTGAAATTGTAAAAACACCATCCACATTTAAAAGAATTTTTTCATAACGTTTAAGCTTTTCTGCTTCTTGCTTAAAAAAATTTCTTTTAAAAACATTCGATTCACTTTTAGCTAAGCCTTTGTAAAAATTATGTTCTATGTTATGTGCTCTTACGTATGTTTTTTGTCCGTTTAACTTTTCTAATTGTATTGGAATTGTCGTATGAAGTCCTTCAAAAAGAATAGGGAAATCATATTTATTAATATTCTTTATTAAATCGTCGTTAGCTCTTGTTTTTACGATAAAAGGATCTACGGAGAAAAAACTTTTGATAAACGAGTTTCTAGGATAGTAAAAAACTTCTTTACAATACTTATTGAGCTCTTTTTGTTCTCCTCTACCATATTCAAAAACATGAAAATAAATTTCTATACCTAAACTATGTAATGCTTTTAATTTATAAAATACATCAATGACACCACCATAATTTGCAGGATAGGGCACGTCGAAAGAAACTATGTGGAGTTTTTTAACCAAGAGGGGAAATGATTGAGATTAATTTTTCTTTTTCTAAGGCCCAATTTAGTTGTTTTTTTGCTTCTATTAATTCTTTTTTATAATTTTTAGCAGCCATAGTTTTGATTGTGCTTGCTAATGATATTGGAGTTCTGTCTATTAATACTTCACCAATAGCATATTTTTTAATGATGGCTTTCATTTCTGGTAAATTAGAAACAACCATAGGAACTTCGGCATGAATGTAATCGAAGAGTTTGTTTGGTAAAGCATACCTGTAATTTAATCCAAGATCTTCTTCTAAGCTCATACCGACTGTAGTATTGGAAGTCAAATTTTTTAATTCATCAGGATTAATTCTTCCCAAGAATTTCACACAATTTTTTAAATCTAGGGTATTGACTTTTTCAATTAATTTGGTTGATATGTCTCCATCACCAATAATTACAAGGATATAATCCTCTAATAGATGGATGGTATCAATCATCAACTCTAATCCACGACCTACATTTACAGAACCTTGATAAAGAATAATTTTTTTACCATGAGTATCAAAATCAAAAGGAGTCCGGATAACTTTTTTGTTTTCAGGAATATTTCTAACAACGCTCACATTAACTCCATATAATGATTGATAATGTTCTTTGATTGAGTCGCTAACGGTGATGATATTTTTAAGTTTTGGAATAATTTTTTGCTCTATAGCTAGCCAAATTTTTTTCACTCTTTTCCGATTTTCCAATTCAGGAATTTCAGAGAATAATTCATGGCTATCAAAGATCAATTTCTTCTTTTGAATTTTACTGATAAGATAATTAGGAACTAACGTGTCTAAATCGTTAGAAAACAATAAATCCTTTTTTGAAAAGAGTAGAAAGAAGAACAACCTTAGATTGTATTCTGCATAGAAAAGAAACCCTTTATTAAACAAAAGACGAAATCTTTTGACTTCATATTCTCGTTGAATCGAGTTGCTTTTTTTTAGTTTTCTTCCAACCAAAAGCACCTTAAAACCCATTTCGGTTAAGACCGCGCAAGTTTTTCCAACACGTTGGTCGGTAACTAAGTCATTGGTAACAGAAACGATAACTCTTTTCAAGCGAATACAATTAGCGAAGGCAAGATATAAAAAACCCACTCAAAATAAATTGAGTGGGAAAATTGCTATGAAAAAGAATGATAAGAATACTCTTATCATATACTAAAGACGTTTCTGTAAAGAATATATTACAGTTAAATAGACACTTTAACACTTTTTTAAAATAAAAAAACCTCAACTATTTTAGTAGTTGAGGTTTTATAAAGTGGAGACGCCGAGACTATAATAATTTATTTCATTTAATTCTATTTGTTTTCTGTAAAATCATAATATGCTGAAAAACAATTAGATATATAAATAATAAGCTAATTTAGTAAAATGGTATAAAATAAGATAAAGAAATTGCTGACTAAATGCTGACTAAATTTATCTTTGCATAAAAGTTAAAAATGGCAACGATAAAATTTATTTTACAATCTAAATCAGAAAGCTCTCAAATATACTTGAGATTATCTTTAAATAAATCAGAATCTTTTAAAAGAAAAACTGGATACACTATTAATGCCAAAGATTGGAGTTCAACTTCTGGATTTCCAAAAGCAAATAATCCTTCAAACAAAAACCTGAAAGTAGACTTAAAAAATCTAGAAAATTCTGTTTTAAAGAATTTAAATATTTCAAAATCTGAAGGAATAGAAATTACTTCTTCGTGGTTAGCAAAAACTATTGGAGAGCATTTTGGAGAAGTTGAAGAAACTGAAACGGATTATTTAATTCCCTATACCCAAAAATTTATAGATCGTTTAAAAAATAGTACCTCATCAGCTGGAAAGAGGGGGGTGTCAGAAGCTACCATAAAGAAAAGGATTACAATTCAAAATAAATTAATTAAGTTTCAAAAATCTATCAATAAAAAGCTAAAAGTTAAAGATGTTGATTTAAATTTTAGAGAAAAATTTATCGAGTTTTTGGATACTGAAGAAAAACTATCAGAAGGAACAATAGGTAAATATTTAAAAGAAGTAAAAACAATTTGTTTTGACGCTCAGAAGAATGGGGTGGAGGTAAGTCCAAAGCTGATTCACTTTAAAGGCTTCTCAGCAGAAACTTACAAAATCACACTTTCTTTTGAGGAAATCAAGCAGATTCAAAAAGCAAAACTAAATGATATTAATTTAAAAGGTGCTAGGGACTGGTTAGTTATTGGATGTTATACGGGGCAAAGAGTATCAGATTTATTACGAATGAATGTTGAGATGATAGACACAATTCAAAGTTTTGAATTTATAGTTTTACATCAAAAGAAAACAGGAAAATTAGTTCAAATACCAGTTCATCCAAAAGTAAAAGAAATACTAAATACAAATAAAGGAGCATTTCCAAAAGTGTTTAGTTTTAATGAAGGAAGTAATTCAGCATTATTTAATAAGTATATAAAAGAAGTTTGTGAAATTGCAGGGTTAACAAAATTAACCAAAGGAAAACTAAGAAATAAAAAATCTGGAAGAACTGAAGTAGGAGAATTTCCAAAATATAAGTTGGTATCATCACATATTTGTAGAAGATCATTTGCAACAAATTTTTATGCTGCGGAAAAATATCCGACACCTCTACTAATGAACATCACTGCTCATGGAACAGAAAAAATGTTTCTAAGTTACATAGGTAAAAAACCAATTGAATATGGAGTGCAACTTGCTAAGATTTGGCAAAATGAGAAATTAAAATAAATAAGTAGTTTTTTAAAAAGTAGTAAACATTAAAAATACACATAAGTTAAATGCTTGAAAATCAAGTAGTTGTGATTTAAAAATACTTCAAGATTCCCTTACCCACCCCTCTCTAAAATCACTTATTTTGTGTTATTTTTTGCGTTTTAATCTCTTGTGAACCCTTATCAATAAAGGGTTTCAGAGTAGGTTGCTTTAAAAAAATTATTTACCAATAAATTAATAATTTTAGTATTTTCTATTGTTGAGTTTTACCAACTTTACAACGATTACCAATAGTTATAATTAAATACTAATAAGAACAGAATTTAGAGTTTTTGCAAGTATATATAGTTTTAGAAATTTAACGAAACTAATTAAAAAATATGCAACAAACGTTGCATATTTTTTAATTACTGTTTTCTACAAAAGAAATCACTTCACTCATAAGAGATTCCCAGGAAAACCAAGAAAGCCAATTATAATATTGTGTTTCATTCTGTGGACTTGGTTTATTAGCCAATATACCACACTCACATTCAAATTCATCTAGAATTTGTAATATCGATAAATGATACTTTTTTGCAAAAGATACTGTATCTTTATAATAAATCATCCCAGGAACTGATCCGCTATCTGCTGCATAATAATCTTGTGAGTGTTCTATTAGAAGCGCCCATTCTACACCTCCTTGTTTCAGTAATTTCTTATGAAAATTTGGAAACGAACTGTGTTTTTCTAAAAACCCCTTTTTACTTAATTTAGACATAATTATTGTTTACATCTAAGGCTTTCAATAATCTTATTGGCTCTAAAATAAGAAGTCATTTTTTAATGAAATTATTGCTAGTAATTAAAAAATACATATTTTAATCTGTTTGAGATTATATTTAACTTTAATAAAATTACTTAAGAGTATGTTAATAAAAATTTCTATTGTTTCTCTGAATTAGAATTAATTACAAAAACTAGATTTCAAGATGAAAAATTTGATTCTATAAAAGATTGGTTATTAATAGGATGCTATTTAGGTCAAAGAGTAAGTGATTTACTTCACTTAACTAAAAGGAATATTATTCGTAAAGGGAATATGAAATTTATCGAATTAATTCAGCAAAAGACTAATAAGAAAGTTACAGTTTTATTACATCCAAAAGTTATAGAAATCCTAGAAAAAAGGAATTACAATTTCCCATATTTACACTCTCAAAATATTGGGAGTGCATCCAGTATTTTTAATAAACTAATTAAAGAGGTTGCTAAAGAATCAGGAATTACAGAATAAGTTGAAGGGGCAAAAGTAAATCCTAAAACTAATCGTAAAGAAAATGGGATTTTTCCAAAATATCAATTAATTACATCTCATATTTGTCGAAGAAGTTTTGCAACCAATTTTTATGGGGATATTCCAACTCCATTATTAATAAATATAACTGGACATTCTACAGAAAAGGAATTTCTAAATTATATTGGGAAAGCTTCAATAGATTATGCAGAGCAATTAGCTAAATATTGGAAAATAAAGGCTTAAGTTTTTTTTAAAAGTAGGGAAGTTGAATTTATAATTCTTAAATTCAATCTCCCTTTCTTTTTTAAAGAGCTATTCTTTAGATAGTAGATACATCAAAATTGCTTTAACATCAATTTTTTTTGTCACCCTAAACAAATAACATAATTTGTCACATATTTCACTGATAGACATTTTATATTCATTGTTTAATGTTAAATCTTCAGTATAATATTTTAAAAATTTTTCATCAATAATTCCATTTCTATGAGAATACAAATGTCTAATTTGAAGTAAAAACTCAATCTCTCTTTGAGTAATATTATCAATTATTTCTAAATCACGTATTTGTTTATTATCTTTAATAAACCCTTTAACACTTCCTTTTTGGAGTTTGCTAATTTTTTGTTTTGCCCAATATTTTACGAAATCCTGTAAATCAGAACAATTCAAAACTTCCTCAATGGTTACAACTTGTATTGATTTTAATGTTGATGGGTTGGCTAAATATATTTCATATAACAAATCTGACAAATAAGTTTCAAAATTATCAACAAATGACGAGTACAATATGCGAGAGAGAATTTTCCCTTCTTGATTATCTGTTGGCTTAATAGGTGATATGGGATATAAAATAACTTCTAAGTCATCTAGTATTTTTAATACACTTTGATAGTGTTCAATTAATTTAATCATTGAGCTAGTAGAGTTATTTTTACTCCCTTCTAGTTCTAAATTAATTTCTCTTATTCTAGGATAGCCATTTTCTTTAAAATTAACTTCTAAAGGGTTAGACAAAATTGATCTTGAATTAACTCTTTTATAAACTTTACCTTCTAAATAAATTTGATTTTCAGATTTATCAACTTTTATTACATACAATTTTTTATCATTGTAAGAAACGTATTGGTAGTTAACATTTGGTTTTGGTACTAATAAATCTACAGCTTTATGAGTAACAGCGTTAGCATGGAAATCCTGACTTAAACCATTTATTTCTATACCATCAGAATCAGACACGCCTAAAATAATAAACCCGCCATCAGTATTCGCAAAGGAACTTATTAACCTTGCAATATTTCTAGCTGGTGGTAATACTGCTTTATATTCAATCTTGTCACTCTCGGGCTTTTTTTCGTTAAGAATTTTTATAATTTGATCTTCAATACTCATTTCTAAACTGGTATTTTATTTATCCCTGTATTCTTTAATATCTTTCCTAGTGTTACTCTTTTTGGAGTGTCAATTCCGTTATCAACCCATAGTTCGGAATTTTCATAATCCAAGATGTCTTTTTCAGAGCCATAATAGACTATTATAAAATCATTATCTGAAGGGCGAGTAACAATATAAATTGGCTGTCCATTCTTTATGATACCACCTATTCCAGATTTTGATATATCTTCATCTAATTCGTTACAATCATATTCATCTGATAAAGTACTTAAATGCTCAATAACTCTTCTCTTTGCTCTGGAAATCAATTTTTCTGCATAAAGAAAAGCTTTGACATTTTGATTGGAGCTGTGAAACATATTTGAAAGGTCTTTATCCTTTAATGCTTCTTCTAATTCTTCTATTGATGTAACACCTAAGCTTGCCAAATCCTCTTGAGTTAATTTAGATTTTTGAAAATATATCCCATTTTTAGAAGCTTCTATAATTGTTCTTAATTCAGAAATATCATTTAGATTGTATTCTGTTAAAAGTGACGTGAGTTGTTCATTGCTTTCTAATAGTAGAGGATTGTTGTCAATAACGTTAGCAACTTTAGATAAGTCTGTATTACTTTTCATGATACGGTAGAGACTTTCTTTGTCAGGAATAGTATTCATAAACAACTCTGCCTTTTTTCTATGTAATTCTGAAAATAAGCTTCTTATTTCATCAGGGTTGTTATTTTCAAACCATTCAGAAAGAAGAATTACTGCTTGATTATAATCTTCATCTCTTTCGTTTGGATTATTAATTTTAAGTGTAATTTGACTTGCTATATCTTTTTTTTCTTTTATCTGATAACGACCTTTTTGAATATTTTCATTAATCAAAATATTGTTCCAATCATCCTTTAATAACTTAAGAATTTCAATAAGTTGTTTATCATTTATTCTATCAATAAATAATTCTGAAGTAATTTTAAAAACACCGTTTTGGTTAGGTGTAATGGCATATTTTTCAAAAAGTAGTTTATTAGACTCTTCTTTTAATAAAAATATACGAATTGTATTTAACCATTCAAAAACATCTTTATTAATTAAAGATTTACTTAACTTTTCAATACTTTTTTCTTTTTCAATATCTTTTACTAATTCTTCATAATCAATAGTATTCCATTCGCTCCAAGACTTGTCTCCCCACTCTATAAAATGTTCTTTTTTAGGAATTACTTCAGGAAACAAATCAAAATAAAACTCCCAAAAATTATTTTTTACTTCTTTTGAATATGATTTTGTAGGAAACCACACATCTTTTATAGGTTTCTTATTTTCATTTTCTAATTCAACAATATTTAATTTTATTATTAAGTCTCTCAAAGGAGTTTGAATTTCATCTACAAACCAATCTTTATTAATATAATCTACATTAGGAATTTTAGTCTGAATGATGTTAAAGAAATTAAAATAATTACTTTCTGATAATTTAGCTAGAAGCTCTTTATATAATTCGATTGATTCAATAAGTAGACTACGATTTTCAAGGACTTCATCATCATTTTCTTTTTTTAACCACACTCCATTTCTCTCTGTTAAGGGGTTAAAATAAAAGCTATTAACAATCATTGGAAAGTAAAAATTTTCAGTCCTATTAAAGGAAAATCACAAAAAAGTTTAGGTAAGTTTTCTAGATTTTTGAAGAAGTATTTATCATTTTCTTTTTCTAACTCGCAAGCAATAGAAGATTTATCCCCTGAATAGTTTAAAATATAAATATTTGATTTTATATTATTTTCAATCCTTTCAATTAGAGTGATGAACTCATCTAATCTATTGTTATTGTTTAAAAAAAGAACATCAGTATCTCTAGTGTTATCAATAATTTGAATACTCTTAATTTTGGGTATAAAGGCTAAAACGTAAGGTAGTAACTTAGTGAATTCATCTATTCCTGTTTTTGCAACTTCTTGTTGTTCTGAAGTAATCAATGAATAACAAAAAGATGTGTTAAATTCGTTAATGTTATAATCGTTGTGATTAACTTCTAAAACAGAATTGTGAAATTTACTCCAAGCTGTTTCAATCTTAGGAGCAAGTTCTCGCATTGTTTTTCCTGTTCTATCCAATGGGAACTTAAAACGATAAAACTGTTCATTCTCACTTTTAAGAACTCCTCTAATTTGAATAACTCTAGACAGCAGATGTGTAGTTAAAAAACCTGTTCCAAAACGTCCAGTTTTTCTGGTTTGTTCATTTTCTTCAACTTCTTTGGAAGAAATTTGATTTATTAAACCTCTAATATCTTTTTCGGTAAAATGTATTCCATTATGTTTAAATTCTACTTGATTATTGTCTAGTATTATTTGAACTGAAATTTCATGGTTTTCATCACTAACCGTGCTATCTTTAGCATTTTGAAGTAATTCCCAAGCCCACCTCCCTTGATTGTGTTCTATAGTCTTGTCTAAATCATGTAAGCGTTTAATAATTTTATCTGCAATTGAACGATTACCATCTTCTTTTCTTCCTTCTTCCAGCGATTGTATCATTTTATAAATTTTTTAAGAAAAATCTCCTTTAGAGATTTCAAAGTTAGTTGGATTAAAATTAAAACTATCTAATCCAGAACCTTCTATCTTATATAGTTTAGATGTTTTTGAGAGGTTATTAAATTCATATAATCTGTAAATTATGTATTGACTTTTATGTTTTTCATAAAAAGCTTTCTCATTAATAGATAAATAAAATGGCTCATTGATTTTTCCTTTTGTAGTTTTTACTTCTATAAACAACTTATTTCCATTTTTGTCATAACTCAAAATGTCATAGCCTTCACCATCCAGTTTTTTTTCTACAATCATCTTGTCATTTAAAACATTCTCTTTCTTCAGTTTTTTTATTTTCGCTTTTTCATATTCAATTATCAGTTCTTCACCTAATAAACCTAACCTGCTAGATACTAATTGTTTTTTACTCCAGTCTATCTTTTTACCTTTAAAACTTCTTTCTCTATTCACATAAGATTTAGTCGATTCAGGTATATCACTAACCGTCAGTCTAGAATCATTATCTTGATCTAATTCGATAAATTTCTCTTTTGAAATTATTTCTAATTCATCATAAATTGCAGAATTGCTATGAAGAAAATCTTTAGTTAGTGAAATTAATGAGTGCCAGTTGTAATTTCTAAGATGTTCTTTCTTTATAGTTTTTCTTATATATGTAGAACTATTTAAATATTTATCAAATTCATTTATTCTTTCCTTTGTTAATGGCTGTGTTTTTCCAGCTGTATGATTTGACCTTTGACAATTTAATTCTAAATATAAGTTTCCTTTATCATCAACCCCTAAAACAAAGTATACCTTTTTAGAATCATTTTTTCTGTAAATCCTTATCCATAAATAACTTTTATAACTACCTGACCATTGCCACCCTTTATCTGGTTTTATCACAAAATCTTCTATAGTAGAATTTTCAGCCCAATAATTTATTTTATATACTGCTGGAGTTATTAACCTTCCGTATCTAACATTCTCAACATTAGCTTTCCTATATTTTTTTCCTGCTACCTCTGAAAATCTTTCAACATCACATTCTTTCAAAAAATTAATATGTTCACTATAGTATTTTATCTGAAACCCTAAATCTTCTATAGCTTTTCTTGTTTCTTTATTTGAACTAAAATCATAATATTCATTAGTTTTTATGGCTAATTTATAAGCTTCTCTGACAATAAGTTTGAAGGGGTATTCTCTGTCATTACTTAATTTCACCCAATAATAATTATAAATATTATCCTTTGGGATTCCATTATAATCTATGTGTTTAGCAGCACCTATTATGTGTTTCTTTTCAATTTTCTTTATCATAAATATTCTCTTTAGAAAATTTTTAACGAGTTGTTTTCGTGATAGTCATCCTTATTAAGATTAAATTTAATATTTAAAAATTCTCTTATTGCATTGAAAGGAGGTGTTTGTAATTTACATTCTAATTGAAATCTATTTAAAATAGCAACTATTCCAATATTAAATTGAAATTCAAACTCTTTTGATTCAAAAGCTTCAGCAGGAAAATATATATAACAATCTTTTTCGTTTAGTTTTATAAATTGATGAAATAATTCTTGATATTTTTTTTGAAAGTTTTCTTCATTTAGTGCCCTTAATTTATCAATTTCAAAAACTCTAACTTTATAGTCTGTCATAAAGTTAAGTATGTTCGAAACAATTTGCCAATCTTTCCAACCATTGCTTCTGTGCTTCTCAATCAATGAAATAAACTTTTCATCATTTTTTAATTTTTGAATTGTCAAATATGTTCCATCATAAGTATTTTCAAACCTCGTTTTAATTGCTAAAATTGAATCTTCATAACTGTACTTGTGGCTCAATGAATCATTCCATTTCATAAAGTGGTTGTTCTTTATAAAATTTAAATCTATTTTAAATCTATTTAATTTTTGCTTTTTAAATTCTTCAAATGATTTTTTAGTATAAACATCTCTATGAATCTTTTGATAAATATTTACTGAAACTTGTTTGTGATTCAACTCTCTTTCTTCTAAAAACTTCATGAAACTAGATTTAAACTCTTCATATTTCAATAAACTCATAGAATTGAGTATTAAACCTACTGATGCAGTACTATGAAAAGTATGGAAATTTAATTTCTTTTCATTTTTACTATTACACTCAACAATAAATACTTTTCTTTTTATGATTTTATTTGAAGGTAATTCAACTGCTTGTTTGTATTCTTTTGATAATACCAGTTCTATCTCTATTTCTGTTTTTAATAGATGAAAATCAATTTCAAATAAAGAAATTTCAGCTAGTAAAACCTGAAGGTTAGAAATAAATTCTTCTGAAATACTAATTAATTTATATTTATTAGGAAATTTAACTTTCCAAAGACTTCCTAATGCCTTAAAAGAGATGATTCGTTCTTTATTAATATCATTTAATGGATAGTCATCAACTTCTTTAATTAAGAATTGATTAAAATTATTTTCTGTTGGTAGAATCTCATCGTATTTTTTGAATATTGGTTTAATAATATCTTTACCTATATAATCGAGAGATTCAAGGTAGTTGTTTACAAAATCAGAATAATGATTTGACTTATTTAACATAACATAGAGTAAGAATGATAATTTACTTGTTATCATCGTTTCATGTTCAAAATCTGATTTTTCTTGATTAGATTGATTTCTAGTAAATATATATTTGCTATAAATATCAATGGCACTTAGCCAAGCTCCCGATTTATAATCCGATTGGAATAATAATTCAAAGCTATTTTCAACTCGATTTATAAGTTCTTTATTTATACTAATTCTAAAAGATGCAAGGGCATAGTTTTTTGCTGCTATATGCAATCCTAATTTATTATAAAGTTGAGAGATATTTATCAACCCTAAAATATAACCTTCTATTGTATCTTCTTGTAAGTAATTGAGTTTTGCTTTATGAAAATAATCAAGAGCTTTAAGAAGTAAAGATTTTTTATTGGTTGTTATATATTGAACTCCTCTTTCAACTTGTTGCTTGGCTAAAGCTATCTTACCTTCTCTTTTTTCAATATAAGGGAATAGTTTTGTGGAGAAGTCTTCTAAGGCTTTTATTAATCCCCATGTATCATCTGGATCAGCATTAATAAACATCTTTATATACTTATTTAATCTCTCGCCTAACTGAGAAACTTCATATAACGGGGCTTCATCTAAATTTTCAATTAATTCATCATAATACCTAATAAACTCCAATGGTTTTTTCCCTCGAGAGATATTAGACACCATTAAAAAAGTAGCTTTAAGCTCTAAATATTTACATTTTTCATTTAAATTAACAAAATTGATTAGTCTTTTGTTTATTTCTTTATAAAGTAGTATGACCCATTGACTATACTCTTCTTTTTCAATATTTATCTTTTTGCTATTTACTATTGGGAACAGAATGTTTATAATGTTCTTAGCATTCTCTAAATCTTCAGGAGTTGTAAAGTTTTTAAAATCTTCAAAGTAATATTTTACATGTTTTTCAAATCCAAAAAGGTTGCCACTTGGTCGAATCCTAGCAGTTAAATTGTCGTAATCAACTTCATGAAATTTGTTATTTAGAAAAATCAGCTCATATATTAACCTTCTCCTGTAATAAGGAGAAATAGAATCTGTGTTTAAATAAAAGTCTGTTAAAATGTTCCACTTCTCTTTATGATGATGTAAATAAGTTTTTCTTCTACAATAATTTATTAAATCTAAAATCTCATAAAACTCTCCAAACCTAAAGGAATCAACAAACTCAATTTCAGAGTAGTAATTAAACTTTCTAGAATACCATTCATCTTCTTCTTTACCTAAACTAAGAACTACATTCTCAAACTCTCTGGAAGTTAATACTCTTTCATTGTAATCACTATTTGTTACTCTTAAAAAAACGGTCTCTAGTAGAGAGCTAAATATTTTTTTATTGTCACTAACAATGCTTAAAGGTAATTCAGTAATTAATGTTTTAATTTTATCTATGGTATTAGAAAACTCATCTTCTGGTTCTGTACTTTTGAAATTCCATTTTATTAACTTTGTGAAATTACCCCAAAATTCATCGTCTATTTTTTTGAATATCTCATACGCCTCTTCTATGGGTTTAGAAGTTGAGTTTTCTCTTTGTTTTTTTATATGTTCACTTACAATTTCTTTTACTTTATCAGAATATTTTTTCAAATCAATTTCTGACAATGAAAATTGATTATTATACCACTCTTTCAGTAAGTTTGCGTCATTTTCATTATATTCTTTAGCAATATTAGAATTAGTTTCAAATATAAATTCTTTCTCAAAGTCAGAATAATCTGATTTTATATGCAGTAGAAAAAAATTGATGATACTTTTTTTAATCTCATTACTTTTAAATGAAAAATTACTTGAATAGAGTTTTATTTGTCTAAATTTTGCATTCTTGTTAATTAAATCCTTATGAAAAATATCTTCTTCAAATTCACAATAAATCAATTCTTGTTTTTTATCAATAAAATTCTGCACCCAAGCTTCTAAAGTCTTTAATGTTTGATAATTATACCCTCTTTGTGAAGCAAATGCATCAGTGTTTTTTGAAAATATATGTAGTTTGTTGATTTCCATCAAAATATCTTTGTTCTATAAAATTTATTATCAAAAAAAGCTTTTCTAACTGCATACATTCTTCTATAACTCTCTACACCTTTGTATTCTAGGTTACCATTTAAGTACCCTTCCTTTTTAATTTCTGTAGAGTATGTGTTAAATACTGGTTTAACCATTTTTAAAAGTTCTTTTATATGTTTTTTCAAATCCTCATTTGAGATATTCAATATTTTAAAAAAAACTTCAATTTTATTTTTCGGAACTTGAAAATGACCTATAGGAAATAACTCAACGATATGACAATTGGAATGACTTGATTTATTTTCTTTTTCTAGAGAATCAAACTTTATTAATTCTTCTCTTTTTAAAGAAATTTCTTGTTCAATTTCCTTAACCTTCTTTCTCTGATTAATTAAGTGGCTGATTAAAGTTCCTCCTTCTTTTGTATATTCTATTTTCTTTTTTAATTCTGGATTGGGAAATTTTAAAATATAATCTTCCATTAAAGAAACAACATCATTAACTCCTTCTTTATCTTCTATACTTTGATAAAGCTCTAGGAGCACTGTTAGTGCATAAAGCTGATTTTCTATATGTCCTATTTTAGAAAAGTATGCATAAGTTAGTTTTCCTTGTTTAAGTACTGCATTAAGAGTTTCATAATTAGGTTCTTTATTTAGAGTAAAACGTATAATTGCTTCTACCTGAATTATAAATTTATTTTGCCTTAAAGAACAAAAATGAGAGATAAATAGTGACTTATACTTTTCGCAATCTAATAGAATGGAGTTAAAATCTTTAAGAATATTGGTGTATTCTATACCTATATATTCATTCGCTTCAATTAATATAGATGTCATTAATTGACAAACTAACCTTTCTGAAAGATAAGTGGTGTATTCAATTTTTGCAGGTAAAAAGATCTTGGGGTTTTTACTATTCTCTTTAATAAACATTTTAATTTTCTCCTCATATTCTGGAGATGAAAAAGAATCTGAAGTATACAGTTCTTTGGAAAATTTCTGAATTTCCTGTAATATTAATTGCTTTTTTATATCACTACTTTCTGGAATTTTACATAATTGAATATTATAATCATCTTCACTTATTAAACCATAGATTAATTGAAGCTCCAAATAAAAATAAATCAAATACCCTTTTAAATTGTCATCAATGAAACTAATATCATCATACGCTTTTTTTAAATATTCTAAAGCCTTAAAGTATCTACCTGTATGAAAATATGAAAACCCAATAACTAGGTTATAGAGAGGAGACTTTTTTGAGCTTCTTGAAGATTGATTATGAACTCTAATAATTTCATTCCATTTGTATTCTGTATCGAGAAACACACTATATTTCTCAATGAAGTGCTCGATTTCATCATCTGTTTTAGTATTCCCTTTATAATCAATTATGATTTTTTTATCACTATTAGTATTATTGCTGTTTTCAGCAAGTTTAGAGTTAAGAGTTCTTAACATTAATCCTCTTTCAAGAGTTAAGTCATAAATATAACTTAAAGCATCTAGGCTTAATTTTTTTGTAAACCCTAATGTGTGATTTTTTTGTTTTTGCCATTCTGGATTTTTTAAATTTAAAGATTGTATAAAGACCTCTAAACTCTCATAATACATTGCCTTTTCTTCTTCAATGTAAAAACCATAAAATGCAGGTTGAGCATTATTTAAAAGATACTCAATATTGGATGTTTCAAGAGATTTACTATAAGAGCAATCTTTATTCTTTGTTACAGTTTCACTACTTTTTAATTGAAAATTCAAACCAAAGCCAAGCTTCTTTCCATTTTTTTTATTTCGATTCGATAGTCAATACCATTGTCTATTATTTCCTCTTTTAAGATGAATTTTTTTACATCGAAAAGAGGTTGGAAATAGTTCTTAGAAATTACCTCCAACTGTTCTCCTATGGAGTCCTTTGGTAATTCTATATCATCAAGATTGTGATTCATTCATATAATGTTGTTTATGTACTCAAATTAAAGAGTCATAATTGTTTTGGTAATCGAATATAATGGAGTGAAATAATTTTCATAGACTTATTTCACTCAAATTTAATAATTTATCTAATTAAATTCATATTATTTTTTATCAAAGCATAAAATATGCATCAATACTTTTTTAGTATTGGTGCATATTAATTTATAATTGACATTTCTTAAGTTGCCCTATTTAATATTCTGACATTCAAAATGTTTGAGCTAAAATAAATGATTCATTTCAACATTCATTTTTGGAAAATCCAATTTTAGAAGTACTCCTTAAGGAGTCGTTTAAAATATCAAAATATTGGATTATCTAACCGTCCGGACCGCAGAAGCCTCTCAATTTATTGAGAGGTTTTTTCTTTTTAAAATATTTCAAAGTCCATATAAAGTATTGATTTTATTATGGTTATGAAGATGTGTTTATTGTTTTTATTGAGTATTTTAAATTAATAGCTAAGATTAATTGTGTAACATTTTTAATATATTTTTCGCTTTATGAGGAAAAATCAACCACAGTAGAACCCAAGCTCAAGTGAAGTAATGATAAAATAAAAATGGATAAGCTTTTTGTTTCATTTGTTTAATAGATATTAAGTTCAAAATACATTTAAGTAAAAAGTTTTGCAGTAACAAAAGAATTCTTAAAAATTGTACATTTACGGAAAATGTTAATTAAAAACGATAATGAGTAATAGGTTGATTTTTTCAGGGCATGAAACTTTTCATTGTAAAAGTTTGTGGTTGAAAAAAGGATATGATTTTGTTGGGAGAAATGGAAAGTTTACCGACCAAGCATGTATTGATTTAGGTGTTGGAAGAAATATGGTTAGTTCAATAAGGTTTTGGTTAAAAGCCTTTTATATTATTGATTTTGAAAAAGAAAATTCTACAGAAGTTGCAAACTTTCTTTTTAACGAAAACAATGGAAGAGATAAGTATCTAGAAAATGAAGTTTCTCTTTGGTTACTTCACTACTTGCTAATTACTAATGATTATTCTTCTATTTATTCAATTATATTCAACGAGTTTAGAAAACTAAAGCCTGAATTTAATAAAGAAAACTTTGTTACTTACATTGAAGGAATTGATTCAGGTTTAAATAAAAACACTCTAGCTAAGGATTTTTCTGTTTTTTTGAGAACATATTATTCAAAAAATGAGAAAGATATTGAAGACAGTTTTTCTGGAATTTTATCGGACCTTGAATTAGTTCATGAAATCAACAAAGGGAAATCAATAAAATATACTATTCAAAATAATAAACAGGAAGACATTCCTATAGAGCTGATATTATTTGTCATTTTGGAAAATAAAGAATATGGAAAATCCATTAGTTTTAAGAATCTTTATACTAGTCTTGATAGTGTAGGTAATATTTTTGCTTTTTCTAAAGAACAACTTGAAAAAAAATTAATAGTTATATCTGAAAAATATGAGGACATTATATATTCTAATGATTCTGGTATTAAGGAATTGCAGTTTAAAAATGAAAAACCAAATTCATTTGACATTTTAAGCGAATATTATGGATAACATAAAACAATTATCGTCAATAAATATTATCAGAGATCAGGACAAATCTATTGAATACATACCTACTGAAAACTCTAAACGCATTGCTAATTTTATATTGAATGAATTTAGAAAGGGTGTTCACAGTTTTAGTATAATTGGTTCTTATGGAACGGGAAAGTCATCCTTTTTATGGGCTTTTAATAGAAGCATTTCTAATTCGAACACTAATAATTTTTTCGATTTTAACTCTAATGATATACGAAAGTGTGAGTTTATAAATGTTGTTGGAGAATATAATTCTCTTATAGCCTACTTTAAGACTTATTTTTCAATAGAAAACAACCTAAAAGGTAATCAGGAAATTTTTGATTGTATTTATCAGAAGTACGAGGAATTAAATAAGCAAGATGGGGTGTTGGTCATTTGTATTGATGAGTTTGGTAAATTTTTAGAATATGCATCAAAGTATGAGCCTGAAAAGGAAATGTACTTTATTCAACAACTTGCAGAGTTTGTTAATGATTCTAATAGAAATATAATATTGTTGACTTCGGTTCATCAAGCGATAGACTCTTATTCAAATGATTTAACTGATTCGCAAAAAAATGAATGGAAAAAAGTAAAAGGAAGACTTTGTGAAATTACATTTAATGAACCAATTGAACAATTACTTTTTTTAGCATCACAGCATTTTAGTTCCAAATACAATGCTTCTAAAGAGTATATTAGTTATAATCAAAATCTTAACAAGTTAAATCAAAGCAATAATTGTTTTTCAATTTCAAGAGAGTACATAAATAGCATTGAGGATAATTTATTCCCTTTAGACATATTTTCAGCAATTATACTAACTTATTCTTTACAAAGATATGGTCAAAATGAAAGATCACTATTTACATTTTTAAATACTTCTGATCACTTAGGTATAGATAGCTTAAAAGGCAATGAGTTATTTGATATACCTAAACTGTATGATTATTTACTTGTCAATTTATATTCTATCTTAGTTAGTAAACATAATTCTGATTATACGCAATGGGCTTTAATTAAAAACTCAATTGAAAGAGCAGAAGCAAAAGTTGAAGATAATCAAAACGTTGCTTTAGATCTTTTAAAAGTAATTGGCTTATTCAATTTATTTGCAAGTAAAGGAGCAAGTATTAATGAGAAGCTTTTATTAGTATATTTATCTTACAGACATAGTTCAAATGACATTAAAAAAGCATTAAATAGTTTAGAGAAATTCAAAATAATAAGGTTCAATAGTTTTAATAATTCTTTCAAACTTTTTGGAGGAACAGATATGGATATTGAAGGAGCTATTTTGAAAGCTAGTGACAGTATTGATGAGAGCCTAGACTTAGTTCATAGATTGAAGGAGGCGTTTGATTTTCCAATATTGACCGCTAAGGAGACTTTATTTAGAACAGGTACCCCTAGGTTGTTTGAATTTAATATCAGTGAAAACCCCTCTTTTGAAACTCCTGTAGATGAAATTGACGGATTTATTAATCTGATTTTTAACGAAAAACTTTCTGAAAAAGATATAGCTGAACAAACTTCGGGAAAAGATATACCAATTCTATATGGGCTATATAAAAACTCTTCAACCATTAGAAAAACATTGTTGGATATTGTTAAAACAGAAAAAGTTTTAAGTGATGTTGATGTTGATGATAAGTTTGCTAAAATAGAATTGAATACTATAATTAATAGCCAAAAATCACTCTTGAATCATTACGTTTTAGACTCTTTGTACTCGAAAAATATTGAATGGTTTTTTAAAGGTAAGAAGAGAGTAGTGAAAAGTAAGCAAAAATTAAATAAAATACTTTCTGAAATTTGCACTTCTATTTATCCTAATACTCCAAAAATTAATATGGAGTTAATAAATAAGCATAAAGTATCTGGTGCAATAAATTCATCGAGAAAATCATATTTTAATAGACTTGTAAATAATTGGAATGAAAAAGACTTTGGCTATCCTGAAGATAAATTTCCATCTGATAAAACAATTTATTGGAGTTTGATTAAAAATAATGGAATTCATAGGGTTGAAGGCGGAAGTTATATTGTGACATCACCTAATAGTGCTGATGAGAATTTTATTAGAGTATGGCAAGAGTGCGAGTTTTTTTTGCAAGAAGCTAAAAAGGAACAAAAGCCAATAACAGATTTAATAGATACTTTGAAGCAGAAACCTTATAAGTTAAAGCAAGGTGTTATTGATTTTTTAATACCAACTTTTCTATTTGTAAGAAGAGGAGATTTTGCGCTTTACAATGTGGATGGTGGTTATATGCCTTATGTCAACGAAACAATCCTTTACTTAATAACTAGGAACCCTAACGAATATTCAGTCAAGTCTTTTGAGTTAGATAATTTACGTCTTAACTTATTTAATAAATATAGAATTTATCTAAATCAAGATAAAGAGAACTCTATGACTAATGAGTCTTTTATTGAAAGCGTTAGACCGTTTTTGATTTTATACAAAGGGCTTACCGATTACTCAACAAAAACAAAAAGGCTATCACAAGAGTCATTAAAATTGAGAAATGCTATATCTCATGCCGAAGATCCTGAAAAAATATTCTTTGAACAATTCCCAATGGCATTAGGATACAATGTAAAAGAGCTTATTGAAAATGAACAGTTATTTGATGAGTATATTATCAAGTTTCAAAAAACTATTCTTGAAGTTAAGGATTCTTATAAGGAGTTGCTCAACCGTTTTGAAAACTTTTTAACATTAGAAATTTTAGGGATAAAGAGTAAATTCCCTCAATATAAAACTCAATTACAAAAGCGTTTTAATTCATTAAAAGAGCATCAAATTTTACCCTCTCAAAAAACGTTTATGTTAAGAGTGAATTCAGAGCTTGACGATAGAGATAGTTGGCTCAATTCTATTTGTTTTTCTTTATTGTCAAAGCCATTAGATAGAATATCAGATAAGGATGAAGATGTTTTAAAGGAGAAGTTAAGTTTCATTGTGAGAGAGTTGGATAATTTATGTGATATAAAAAATGTTAACTTTGATGAAAGTGAAGAGGAAATTTATAAAATAGACTTTACATCTCAAAATCAAGGATTAAAAAATCATTTGGTACGTATTTCTAAACAGCAAAAAGAAGAAGTTGAAAAATCAATTGCTGAAATAAAAAGTAGTCTTGGGGGTGATAAACAGTTGAGAATAGCAGTATTGACAGAATTATTGAAAAAGGAATTAAATGAGTAAACTGGAACATGTATTAGGAATATCGGGTGGAAAAGATAGTGCTGCATTGGCAATATATCTAAATGACAAATATCCTAGCTTTAACTTTAAGTACTATTTTACTGATACAGGTAAGGAGTTGGATGAAACATATCAATTGATAGATAATTTAGAAAGTTATCTTGGTATTGAAGTTAATAGACTCGAAGATGAAAAAATTGCGAGTACTAATGAAGACCCTTTTGATTTTCACTTTAAGTCTTTTAGAGGTTATCTTCCTTCACCACAAGCAAGATGGTGCACTGCCTTAATGAAACTAAAACCTTTCGAAAAGTTTGTTGGTGATAAGCCTACGGTTTCTTATGTGGGAATTAGAGGTGACGAACAACGAGAAGGCTACATATCAAGAGAAAATAATATTCAATCCATATTTCCGTTTAGAAGAAATATCTGGAGTCAAGATGTATTAGAAAAAATTTTTACTCCTGAAAATCAAGAACAATTATTGAGTTATTATAGTCAATATATAAAAGGGAGTAAATTAGATAAAATTGAAGTAATTTTTTCTAAGCCAATTTCCTTTAATAGAAATTATAGATTAGAAAAAGAACGCATCATTAAAGAAAAGCTAGATGCTTTATTACGCTTTGGTGTTGCTGAATATAACAAAAGTATTTTTCAGTACTTGAAAACAACAAATTATCCGCTCTCTTTTGAGGATGATTATCCTTTATTGGAAAATGAAGACAATCTAGTCAGAGCAGATATTTTTAAAATACTTGAAGACAGTGGTGTTGGCGTTCCTGGTTATTACAACAAAGTGAAATATGAAGTTGATGGACAAGTAGGTGAATATGCTAGGAGTAGGTCAGGTTGCTATTTTTGTTTTTTTCAACAAAAAATAGAATGGGTATGGTTATACGAACAGCATCCTGAAAAATTTAAAGAGGCTATGAAGTATGAAAATGAAAAAGAAATGTTTACTTGGATTCCTAATGAATCTTTAACAGAACTTATGGAGCCAAGAAGGATAAAAGAAATTAAATTAGACCACTTAAAGCGTTCAAATAAGCATAAATCTAAAGGTTCTAAATTTTTATTAGATATATTAGATGATACAGAGAGTGATGCTTGTACAGCTTGCTTTATTTAAATATTATAGACTTGGATGAAGAAATAGATATTGAAGATAATAATTTAAGTTTTTCAGTAGATGCTGGTATTATAAATCGACTTGGTTTAGAACTTGTTGGCCGATCTGAAACAGCTGTCTCTGAATTAATTAAAAATTCTTATGATGCAGATGCAACTACCGTTAAGGTTCTTTTTAAAAATACTCATATAGTAGGAGGAACTTTAGTAATCGAGGATAATGGTGAGGGTATGGATTATAAAAGTCTAAAAAATGGCTTTATGAGATTATCTTCTACAGATAAAGTTCATAACCCAATTACTAAAAGGTTTAAAAGAAAAAAGGCGGGAAAAAAAGGAATAGGTAGATTTTCTACTCAACGTCTTGGCTCTAAGTTAACAATAATAACTAAGAACGAAAAGATGCCTATGGCTCTGAAATTAGTTATTAAATGGGATTCTTATCTAATAGATACAGAGCTTAGTAAAATTAAAAATGAAGTTTCTTATATAACATCTGATTTAGAATATCAAAGCGGTACTAGAATAACAATTGAAAATTTAAGAGAAGCTTGGGAAAATGTCGAAATAAGAAGGGTTTATAGATATATTTCAAATTTATTGCAGCCAGACTTTTTATCAGATAGATCTAATAACTTAAACATAGCTACTAAAAAAAGTGGCGATAATTCATTTACAGTCTATTGTTATAGGAAAACTAATGAGAATGGTGAGGTTACTGAAGTTATGGCTCCAGAAAAAATATTATTCAACAAAGCAATAGCTACTATAGAGGGTTGGGTAGACAAGGATATGTGTGGTTTTTGTTCTATTAGGAGCGAAAAATTTGAATTAGATGATAAAAAAATTCCAATTTCTTCTGGTAAAGACAAGGACTTAGTTGAAAAATTCTCCAAATTAAATAATATTCATTTCAAAGCGTATTATTTTATTTATAATAGACCAGAGTATTATGATTTAGATAATGACTTCACTAGTCTGGAACTTAAGAGTATCCAAAAAATTGCAGATGAATCTAGTGGCGTGAAGTTATATAGAAATGGTTTTCGAGTATATCCTTATGGAGAAATAGGAAATGATTGGTTAAATATTGATAGAAAATTAAATAAGCTCAGGGCAGAATCAGGTATTAATATCCCATTTGGTAATCAAAATTTATTTGGTTTTATAGAAATAATTAATAGTGAAGATGATAAATCCAATTTTGAAGAAACAGCTAGTAGGGAAGGTCTAATTGAAGATTACACTTTTAAAGAATTACAGGAATTTGTCTATAAAACATTACAAGTTTCGATGCTTCGCATAGCTAGTGCGGATAAGTTTATAGAAACTAAGAAGAATAGAGAGCGCAGGTTAAATGAAAAATTAGAGATACTTGAATATAAAAGAGAGCATTTCGATGACATAAAAAAGTCAATAGTTGAACTGCAGCAGAAAATTAGATTAGATGATCCTGATAAAGACGAATACCTGGAATCTTTCTTAAAAGAATTACCAAAACAAATTGACGCCACAAAGATAGAGTTTGAGGAAAAAATCAAGGAAAACGGAATGTTAAGGGTTCTTGCGGGAATAGGCTTAGTGATAGGTGAATTTGTTCACGAAATTGAGCAATTTGACACAGTATTTAAAAGCCGAATAAAATTTTTAAAGAAAAAAATAATTGATAGCCTACTTTTAGGTAAAGTAGACGAATTAGAGGAAGCTTTTTTAGCATACCAGTCTTACACAGCTTATTTTAGAGCTTCTGTATCGCAAAATACTAAAAGGGAAATTTCACCAATAAATTTAAAGATAACAGTCAATTCTTTTTTTAGGCAGATTGAAAATAATAGTAACAAGGCTAATATCAAAATCGCTAAAAAATTCGTAAATCAATATCTTTTTACTTGTCCAATGCATCCGTCAGAATGGCTTTCAATTTTATTCAACCTCTATACAAATTCAAAGAAAGCTATAAGAAGAAATAAAAGTATTAGCAGTGGTAAAATATTGCTTAAGGTTGAGGAAATTAATTCCCAAATTCATTTTGAATTTTCTGATAATGGAGATGGTATTTCGGATGACATAAAGGAAAAGATTTTTTTACCATTTTATACAACTTCTAATCCTATTAATTCAGAAAATTTAGATGTTAAAGATAATTCTGGCACCGGTCTTGGTTTATATATTGTGCAGAAAATTATTTCTTCATATAATGGATCAATTCAGGTCTCAAATCCTTTAGAGGGAGAATATAATACTTGTATTAAAATAATTTTACCTGCGAATGTCTAAACACATAACATATTTATATTTTGATGATACACCAAGAACTGCTGATCAGGTAAAAGAAAATTTAGAAAGTGAATCTTTATCAATTATAGTTAGAAGAGAAGAGCCCTGGAAAGAGATAATTGCTTATCTATTAGATAATGAAGCTACATTTGATGGATTAATACTTGATTGGAGGCTAGATGCTTCCGAAGATTCTAATGCAGATTTTTCATCTGAAGCTTTAGCTCAGCATTGTAGAAGGCTGCAGGTTGATAAAGTAAATGGAAGGGGTTTTAATAAAAGTTTTCCAATAATTCTTTGTTCTTCTCAACCTGGATTTAACTCTATTCATCAAAAGGATACTACAAGTGAAGATTTATTTGATGGTGTTTTTGAAAAAAATCACCTAGAAGATAAAGAAGATTTTTTGTTATCACTAATTGAGTCGTATGAAATTTTAGCTAAGAAAAATGTTGGAATCGAGGAGGTTCTTGGCCTTTCTGAAGCGGAACAATTGAAAATTGATAGTGGTTTACTTAGAAAGATTAATGAGATAAAAGAAAAGCAACCTCACGAAACTGTTCAATTCTTAAATAAAGAAGTTATAAATAAAAATGGCGTATTGATAGGAGAGGACGTTCTTGTTGCTAGATTAGGTATTAAAAGTGATTCTGAAGGGTGGGGTAGTTTAAAGAAAGAGTTGTCACTTTTCAAATACAAAGGCGTCTTATCTAGTGTTGAAAGATGGTGGAGCGACTTAATAGAAGAGTGGTGGAGTGAAAATTTTGATGGGACTACGTTAAAGTTTCTTAGTGCTCAAGAGAGGATTCAATATCTAGAAACTAAATATGAAAATCTGAAAGATTCTCTAAATGAGCAAGAATTGAGTTTTGGTGCTGATAGCAAAGAGTTTTGGACAGTTTGTCGTGCGACAGGTGTGCCTTTGGCTGAAATGGATGGATTTATAATTGATGAACACCAGCATTATTCATGGCAAGATAAAGGGTATATTTGTTTGGAAGAGGCTAAAGATGAGACATTCAGAGGTGAGTCTTGGAATGCTTTACTTCCATATGAAGAAGAAAGGTTAAAGTCTTATTTTGAAGATAACGTTTAATTCAGATTATGGCAAAAGTAGCATTTAAAGCATCTAACGTTTTTTCAAACATTTCAAGATTTATAATTCTTCTAAAAGATTTGAAAAAATCTAAAATTCAGATTGAAGGGTTAGATAGTCTGATGACAGAATTAAATAAGAAATTAAATGATCAGAATAATTGGAAATTAAATACTAAGTTAAGGTTTAAAAATATTAATAAAAAGGATTTAAAAATACCTGAACAAATCCTGCAAAATGTTAAAGAGATAATTTTAGAATTAAAAATATCCATAACAGAAAAATCTTATACTGTAAATTCGATATGTGACTCGATAATCCAAGATAGAAACGTTGTTTACGGTGTTCAGTTTGTTACTTATGGGAAAACTGTTGATGATTTAGAAAATTATAAGATATCTTGGCATCTGGACAAACATATTAGAAATTACAATGAAGAAGATGGACGAGGTAAAGGTTTTATTCATCCTGAATATCACTTTAATATGGGGGGATTTGTTCTAACAAAAAGTAATGATTTTAATTTTGGAAATGTCCTTCTCGCGAATACTCCAAGAATATGCCATCCGCCTCTTGATATAATTTTATCTATAGATTTTGTGCTAAAAAACTTTTACGGAGTCAGGGTTAAAAATCTAACCGATTCAAATCAATATAAAAAAATCATATCGACTTCTAAGCAAAGATTGTGGAGACCTTATTTTATTTGTGTAGCGAACCATTGGGAAAGTAAAAGATTTGATGACTTAAATATTGAAGTTAATTTTGCTGAAAAAATCTTTGGTGAGGTATAACTTTATTTTTCATAATTCCTTATTCTTGATTTTTGGTGTTTTACTCTGTAAAAATAGATTATTCTCTATTACTGATTCATTTGGAATAAAAGTAAAAAGATAAGGCATCTTAAGTACCTTAAACCAATCATGTAGTAACTCACAAAAAAACATGACTAAAGTAAGTAGTATAAATAATTTTAGACTCTTTAAACCTCACTAAGTCTACATAAGCACCTGCCTAATTATCTCCATCTTTGTGAAATATAAATTGATTTTCCTTAAGCATTATATTATGTATTATGTTTATAAATAATCTTGCCTATCACTATATAATTCAGTGTTGGTAAAGAGATTGTTTCTTTGAATAAAAACTGGCAGCACTTCAAAACTATGAGTTTTTATAAACAAGACCTAATTTTCAACTTAATTGTAATTGAAAAACATTACATTTGAATCGGAGAAACATCTCCACTTTTTCTTTTTCATAGCAATTTTTCCCACTCAATATTGAGTGGGTTTCTTTTTAATTTACATTATGACAGAGTCTTAGGGTCTAACTTATATTTTTCAAACAAAAACAAGTTTCGTTGTTCTAAAGAGTCAATTGAAAGAAGTTGGTCGTTTGTACACATACCAAAGAAGGAGTTTCAGCCTTAACTATATAAGTTGAGTGGTTTGATGTTCCTATTATCAATTCCTATCAAATGGTAAATACCAATGGAGCAGGAGATTCATTCTTTTCAGGATATTTGTATGCTTTTGATAATGGTTACGATACCTTGCTTGCCTGAGATATGCAACCATTGTTACAGGATTGTTTATTGCTCATGAAGGCCTTTCCAATGTTGCTACGAACCCAAATTTAATTGAGCAAGATTACCAAAAATACTGTTTGTAGGTTATCGAATGATCTTCTTTTGAAAGATTACTTGATTGTTTTTAGAAATTCCTTTGATCAAATACACACCATTAGCCAAATCATTAGTAGCCATAGAAAATTGTCCATTGTGATTTTTTTTGATTTCTTTTTTCACAACTGCTCCAATAATAGAGACAACCTCAATTGTTAACTCTTGCAAATACGGAGTTCTAATATTGATTTCATCCTGAATAGGAACAGGATAGATTAAAGTATTCGCTTGAATTTCCTCTTCATTCACACTTAAAATATCTCCTGTAAAATAGGCTTCAGCCAAGTCAAATGCATCCTTGCCAATTTTCTCTCCAATCAACCTTCCTCGAATATCATCAATAGGAGGGTGGATTCCACCCCAAATACGTGATAAACTTGTTTGGTCGGAAGCATCTTGATAAGTTGCCCATTGTAGAGTAAAGCTTTCTGAAGGACCTTGCTCAAAAACTAAGAAATCATTTTGCGCCACATCAAAAGTTCCCATTCCACCTGGGAAGAACTTATCTCCAGTAATGAGAGTAAGTGCTTCTGAAGCCGCTCTAGAGATGGTAGAATGTCCTGATAGATATCCTGCAAAAGGAGGCGTTACAAAAGTTGGTCTTTGATAAGGCCACCATTCAGTACCTAAAATCCAATCTACTCCTGCAATATCTGTTGTGGGATCTGAAATAAAATCTGGTCCTTTCCAAGACATTACTTTAATCCTCCCAACATTTACATCCATATCACCCGCTAGTGGATCACCGGTTTCAATGAGTTCAATCAACCCTGGAATTAAAGGCAATCCATGTGGATCAAAACTTGTCTGACCAGGATCTGTACTTTGACCTTTCAAAGCCATATATCGTATGGCAGAAATTGGTCGAATATAATCGTAATACCCTTTAATTCCCCAAGTATCAACCGCTGTATCGTGCATGGCTCCACCTAGAACTAAATAACTCTTTACATCCCATTCTAAATCACTCAAAATAGCACCTTGACCGTTGAATTGTTTTACCGTTTCTGGATGATCACTTACATAATTCATAAGGGTGAACCAGTGACCAGAAGGTGTTTCAGAATCAGGGCCATCTGCCCAAAACTCTGCCAATACACGGGCATAATCAGCTCGTTTTATTATTTGAGTTGCATAGGGAGCATTGGTGAATGGATTCAAAGTGTGTCCTGTTCCCAAATCTCCACCATCCATAAAGTTGTAGAAATTTTGATATTCTGTAAAAGTTTCTGGAAATTGAGAGATTTGAACATTTCCAAGTGAACCTGGAGAAATATCAATCATGGTATTATCGGCTGGATCCAAATGAGCGGACCAAGCAATTACCAAGGCAAAATGCCATTTGTAGGGATCATCAATTCCATCTGAAGCGGAGTTTTGAATGTATTCTGGTGGTCCCGGATCATTGTATACATAGCTGTCAAATCCATTATTGAGGATTTGTAAATCTTCTCCTCGTAATGAAAAGGGAATTACTTCACCCCATTCTGGACTTAAAAAAGCAGGTGTATTCAAAGGGAAAGGATTTCCACTTTGATCGATAAAAACATCAAAAGCCAAAGGTTGCCAACGATTTGGATCAGTCAACAAATTATCTTCATACAAGTTCAAGATCAAAGGATCATTGGCTGGACTATAATGCAAGTTGTCATAATCATTTGCTTCATTAGACCCATCTTGCATTCCGAAAGCAATAATCTCTTGCGCCAAATAATTTCCCAAAGCGGCATAAGACCCTGAACTATAATCTACAGAATTAAAAGTATCGTCATATCCGTAAGACTGAAAAAGCGTAGCAATACTACTCATAATGTCTACGGATCCTGGAGAAGAAGCAAATCGATGGCTTATTAAACGAAACATTGCATAACTCATCATTTCATGTCTTGCGGCCTCTATATCGGTTGGAGTAGCTATTCCATCAAATGTAAATGTATATCCTCCATAAGTTTTTCCCAAGAAAACGGGTTCAGCAGTATTATCAAAAACGGCCCAAGAGTCGTACATAGCAACAGAGCTATGAAATAAATTACGTGCGTGTACCGTAGGTCTAGCAAAGTCATTCCGAATAGCATACAACAATTCTTCATTCCAATCTCTAGCTACTGAATGTTGTGCTTCTATAATCCCTGTCCATAGCAATACAATTCCTAGTAAAAGCCTCATTCTATTCATCCGTAAAATCTAGTTTTGACAAACTTAAAAAAAATATACAACAAAAATAGAAGTTTTTTAACATAGCTGAATCTGATTTGGAATACATGGCTTGGTTTAAACGCCCTTATCCTCTTGTCGAAACTATTCAAACTAAGTTGATTATTATTTTAGGGTTTGGAATTGCTGATGTAGTTGAGAAGTACAGAGTTTTATATGTTTCTGGTATAGGAATGCACATATCCTTTGTGTTGGCTCTGAATTATTTTCTTGTTCCTAAAATCTTCACTAAGTTTTTCCCGCCAGAGCCATGGTCTATTTGGCAAGAGGTCTTCTTGTAGTTGTCAATAGTGTCATCATACTTTTCAGGAAAATCGTTGAAAAACCTCCCTACTTTATTCATTAAATCATTCAGTTTTACATATGTAAAAGGCTTTTTTCTGCTGCCTCTACCACAACTATGTCTTCATCTTTTTTGCATCAAGATCAATATAAATTGAAGAAAAATCTTGATGCTTACCATTATCACGAACAATTGTTTCTCCTCTTAACACTGCAAAAAGAGATGTAATTCTTTGCTGAAAATCCAAAACATAATTAACAAATTCTCCTTCTTTAGGTTCAGGGAGTTCAATATTTCCTATATCTCTATATTGCTCGCAATCTTTCATTTGTTCTCCAATAAATGAAAGTACTTATAGGATATACTTTAAGAATACTATCAATCAATTTTGCCGAAGAAGCTAAATACCAAACAAAATGTCTTTGAAATTGTGGGATTTTTATTTGCCCTGTTTCGTTTTCTGTTAAATAGGTAATATTGATTTAAGTACAATATCCTTTTTGTTATTCTTTATCAATGGCTTTTTGATAGTTATATGTCCTTATAAGTAAAGAACTTAAATCTAATTTTTAATTGCAAGTAATTAGTAGTTTATTAATTTTACTGTACGTAAAACATAGGTGTTTGCTTAAAAAGCTCCTTGTGCAGGAAATCCACTAATTTCATTAACAAGTACTACAGCATCAGTACCAATAGTCTTTACTTCTTTAATATATCTTCCGATTGTTCCCTCAGATAACTTTTCATTTTTCATCTAAAAAATCTATAAAGGAATTTCTAAAGTTTAAGTCAATATCTTTAACCCTTAGCTTTCTCTTTGTTTTAGCCTCATATTTAATAAGCTTGTTTAGAATTGTAATTCTCTTTTTAATCGTTGATTTAGAAACCCCTTTTACTCCGTCTTTGCCAGTTTGTATTTTAAATTCTCAATTGAAAAAATTAATAAAATCAATGGTTTCAAGAGTATTTATAAACCTTAAGAGTAAAATGAATTAAATAGTTGTATTCTCAAAAGAATTCCAAGCTTTATCCCATAATTTTACGGCAGTTGCTTCTTTATCCAAATTCATATGTTGCATCCACTGAGCTAGCCAATAAAAAATTCGTGTTTTACTTTTAAGATCTGGGCCGCCATTTATTATTAGACAACTTTGGAGAATTGTATTTAATGGAAGTTGGCTTTCATTTTGTGGCTTCTCTTTCCAATAATCAACTGAGCCTATAGCATGTGCAAGGTTAATTATAGTAGAAAAAATATTTATTTCTGTAGCTGTATACTTCAATCCCTCATTTAAATCAATTGCCCAATCATATAAATAGTCTTTATGTTCTGATAGGCTTACAAGCATAGTTAAAAGAGTCATTTGCCCTATTAGTTCGTGAGGAATTCCTTGAATAATTGATTCAGTATTTGCATTTATTGATCTTTGCCTATCAACAAAGTTATATAAACGATAGGTTAAATTATCTAATGCAAGTTCAAAAACACGGCCTGTTAAAAGTTTATTTTTTAGTACTTCTGGATGAGTTTCTGATTGTCTCCCCAATTCCGCCAGAGTATTAGCAAGATATTCATGATTGCCATGACGCAGAAATCCTTCAACACAAATGAAATAGTATTTAATAGCCTTGTTCGGCCTTCTCAATTCTATATTGCAATTTGCAATTTGATAATAACAGCTAAAGGCATTTACTTCATCCTTTAAACTTAATTGAATATTAAGTCCTTTCTTGTAATATTTTAGTGCTTTTTCATAATCTTGAGAGGACTCATAAATCTTTGCAATTTCCGTATATACTAATCCAATATTTCCTTTAGATTGAACTTTTGTCATTTCCCATAATTCTGTATTAAACACAAAATCATTTTTGTCAGAACTTTTTTTTATTCTTAGTTCCAACATAGTAATAACTTTATTAAAATAAGACAAGGAAACCTTAAATTCTCTATTTATGGAATGTAACCTTGCTTTCAACCAATTATAACAGATATTAACATACTCATCATTTGTCAATTTGGTCAAATTATACAAATCTTCTATAGTTTTAGTAAAACCTTTTAAATTATGCTGCCTAGACTGTATCTGGCTAAGATACATATATTGTGTTGCAGCTGACTCGAACATTTGTAGTTCTAAACTAATTTTTATCCCTTCTTTTGCAATTGAAACCCCTTGTTTGAAAAAGCCACGAACGAAAAAGAATTTGCCCAATGAAGAGGCAATATTTCCCATAATTAACCTAAAATCATCTTGATCTTTCTTCGTTAACTGAATATTAGAATTTTCTAGTTTCTTTTTTGAAAGATAGAATGCTTCCATAATATTAGGAAGCTCAGTCTCTATTCTAGAAATACCATATTCGGCGGAACCTCTTAAACTTGTTTCAATATAATTATGATCAACTAGCATGGCTTCAATTGAAATATTAAGCCATATTTTTTTTTCATATTTATTATGACTTTCAATTGAGGATCCAATTGCATGATCGTAAAGAAATTTCCTAATTGGATTTTGTATTAAAATACGGCGAAAATTAAGAGTGTCAATATTAACATTAACTAGAAAGAATTGTTGTAAAACTGCTAAATCCGTATCAAAATCTGGTAAATTTAAATCGCCTTTTATCCAAGGTTCTTTTGAACCAGCTGGGAAGAACTTAGAGTAGTGTAAGATTTTTTTTTGATCTTTATTTAAGCTAGAATAAATAGTGTCCAAGCATATTGATAAAGCAGTTGATTTACTGTGTTTTACTCTAAGAGGTTGTTTAAGAGAGTTAGTTTTTTTAAGGTGGTTGATAGCTACATCACAATTTTTATAGAAATTTATTAATGAGGATATTAACTTAAGAGAAAGTGGATGACCTCCACAAAAATTTATGATCCAATTCAATTGTTGTTCCTCAACATGATTTTTTTCATTTACTAGATGATTTAATATGGACTTGCTAGACGAATCTGAAACTCCATGTAAATTAATTAGTGCTTTTTCATTATCAAAAATAGATAGATCGATTTGACTAGTTATAAGTAGTTGAACATTGTCTGTTTGTGTCATCAAGAGTTGAATAAAGTCTTCTGTTTTGTCCCTATAAGGAATCAGTAGTTTTTCCAAACTATCTAACACAATAGTAATTTGGAGAGATGCTATAGTATCTATCAATGTGGTCATGATAGGTTTATCTATGATCTTTGCAATTTCATTTGATATGACTAATATAAGATCATTAATTGTACTAATAGTTTCAATATCTATCCATAAAACAGGGTTGTGATAATTTACACTATTTATAGCGTTCAATAAAAGTTGTGTTTTTCCGACACCTCCAATCCCTTGAATAACTAAAAGTCTTTTAATCTCCATTAAAGAGGTTACTTTTAATAATTCTAAATCACGTCCGATAAAAAGATGATATGGTTTGGGTAGACCAAAGGATAATCTATCACCCTCATTCTCTAATCTTAAATTCCTTCTAATATTTTCAATCAAACTAGACTTAGTCTTTTTTAATAGTTCTTTAGATAGTACACCTTTATCAAATTTAGTATGCTCGTCTTTTGCAATTCGAATAATATTATGATGGTGATGGCTTTTCGAGACACTGTAATCTTCAATGTGAGCATTTTCGAGAGGGAAACCTTTTTCGGTTATTGGGCACTTTCCCCCAATTTCAGTTTTTAGATAGTCTTGGATATAAGATGGAATATCTGGACGCTTACCACCTTCATTTGACCATGGATCTTTCAAATATGCATCAAAAGAATCTAGTTCACTTACATCGAACATATTTTTTCCATTGACTTCTTCTGAAATAAGTTTTCGATTATGATCTAAAGCTTTTTTTGGTACATTTCGCACATATGCATAAAGGAGTTCTTTTGTTATTCCTAAATGGATACAGGCTTCAGTATCGTTTAAAAGTCTTTTTGACATATCTTTTTATTAATCAGCTAATCCTTGCATCATTTCTTCCATACCACCAAAATTCAAAATAAATGTAGAGTAATAATGGTCAAATAAGTCTTTTAAATATTGCCCTAAATCTACTTCCTCAAATTGATTCGTGTTTTCGTTCTTTTGGTTAATTTGATACCCTCTGTTTTTGGTAATGGTATATAAAAATAAAGTATGAAAATATACAGCAGTGTAGTACTTTCTATTAGCTATTTCAATTTGTTCTTCGTTAGGGTTATTGTATTTAGATTTGAAGTTTTTTAACACAGTACTGCCCATGTTGATGAAAATACTATTTAGACTATCACCTTCAGCCTCTGGAACCATAACGGTTTTAAAATCTATATCTAAACCTGTAGCCTCTTCAACATCTTCCCAAGAGACAGCATTTTCACCTTTATCTTCTTTGTTTTGATAAGCAAAAATCATCTTTGGTAGTCCTAAAGGTTCATTATCTTCTTCCTCTTTTGGTACTTTTTCTTTTTTGTTTTCTTGGTCAGAAATTTTAACCCAAAAAACTTCATCAAAATCACCACTTGGTGCGGTTAAAGAAACTTTCATCTGAACTGAATCACCAACATTTAATTCTGTCTTTGGATTAAGGCTAATTCTTATAGTTCCTCTATTAGGACTGCTCTTGTTCACATTGAAGAGATCACCAACTTCTTTAGGTTCTCCAACCTGATTACCGCCTTTTGCTTCATTTTCTTTTATTTTTAAAATTGCTATTTTGAGTTCTCCAGGTTCATCAATTCTATCAAAATAATCATTTGCGCAATCTGTGCTAAATCGAATAGTTTTCTCTCCATTAAGAGGGATATTTGCAACCTCTGTATCACCTTTAGTTTTTGAATTCACTTTAAATTGTGAAGGAAATCGTTGAGGTAAAAAGGGAATTTCAGTCTTTTTAGAATCAGATTTTTTCTTCTCTTTCTTATTCTTTGTTTCCTTTTTTAAATCTAATTTAAAAGTATCACCAAGCAATTTCATTAGATCAGAGTTAAGAGGTAAGTTTTTAGTGAAGTTCTTTAACAGCTGGTTTGTATTTGTTGATGTGTCAACATTAACAGCTTGTCTCCTAAATTTCTGAATTTCACTCAACCTACCGTCTTTTGAACTTAATTTAGATGCTAGATAATGTCTTAACTGTTGTGTTTCCTCTCCATCTTTTAGCCTATCCCGTGAAGCCATAAAGAGTTCCTTTCTAAATTCATACTTCATTTCAGTGCAATCGACATGAATCAAAAGATGACTTTTCAGTAGATTTAGCTTTAAAGAACGAGTAATAAATTCAGAAGTGTAGAAACCATGTACTTGTCCATTCATAGAAAACATTACGTTCATCCCATTCTTAAAATACCTTCTACCTATTTCATCTTTAGTTTTCTTTAAATCAAAATCTTTGACTTTGACATTAAAAACAAAACATGAAACTTTCATCTGTCCAAATAATTCTTCTTCATAAGTTTCAGAAAACTGATCTGATATATAATCTCCTTCTTCTTTCTGAAGTCTTTTTTTAAGACCAAATAGATCATTCGAGAGAACTTTATTGTTTGGGTATCTTTCGGCTGTATCTATAGTTAACATTGGAAGAGCAGGGTTAAATAGAAACTCATTAATACTCTGGTTTAAGTCTTGTGCAAATCCAGAATATCCTTTTGGAAACTGATAGGAGTACATTTTAATAATTGTACCTGTTTTGAATACTCTATTCTCTAACCCTAAATCAAGACTATCTATTTTGAATGAGGGAATTTTGTCATCTATTAATAAATATTCGTACCAAGTTTCTTTAGCTTGATCATTTTCAGTTTTTGGATGCTCTCTAATCAATGTAAAACCAAAATCACCAGTGTTGTCGAATCTTTTAGAAGCTATAAGTTGATACCTTTTTTTACCACAAAATACGATTGCTCCACTTCCTCCCATATTATACTTGCCTTGAACAAAATGGACATTGTTTTTATTTCCTCTAAGAAGCGAAAGGAAAGTCTCTTCAAACTTTTCTGGATGCTGTCCTTCACCATTGTCATATATTATTACTGAAGTAGGGATTTTTTTAAACTTACTTCTTGGGCCCTTTCCATCCGCTATAATTTGAATTTCTTCAGCTTGAGATTTTCTGAATTCTTTTAAATCCCAATTATTGTTTGGATAGAAAGATTCTATAGCTTCATCCATTGAATTTGGTGCATCTCCAGACTTAGGGTCTATTCCTAACTCCCAACACTTTTTTGTTAATAAAGCATCAATTGAGTTTGTTGTTTTTTCTATAAGTGCTGCGATTGGACTAGATTGTTGATTTTTTACAACACCATAATTACTTTTGTTGTTTCCTAAAGGTTTCCAATTTGAGTTTTGAAAAACAACTTCATAATTATCTATAATTAATTGCAGGTCGTTTTCATCTTTTGCTTTGAAGAGTTTCCAAAATAACTCTTTGCTTTTTACAATGTTCATAGTTGCTCTTTTTCCAAAAATAGTGAAATATGCTCAGAATTAAGGAGATGATTAATTCAATACAGTATTATAATTCAAAAATATAGCAAACAGATATTCTCTACGAATAACTCCCCTGAATTTGTATATTTGAATTATGGATGTAAAATTGACAGAAGCTGAAAGAATAAAAATTATTAATTCCGATGATATCTACGGAATTATGCAGAAAGTCTTATTACGTGAAAATAAGATAGATCAAAAAGAGAGCATTTTTGGGTAATAGGTCTAGAGAATAACAACAGGATTCTTTTTATAGAGTTAATTGGACTTGGCTCTGTAAATAAAGTGATTGCAGAACCGATGGAAGTGTTCAGTTTTGCATTACAAAAAAGAGCAGTTAAGATTATCTTATGCCATAATCATCCAAGTGGAGAATTAAAACCTTCAGATGGGGATAAAGATATCACAGATAGATTGATTCAAGTAGGAATTATCGTTGATACACATGTAGTAGATCATCTAATAATATCCGATAAAAGCTATTTGAGTTTTAAAGATACTAGTATCTTAAGGGAACTTGAAAAGAGCACCAAGTACGTGCCGCCCTATGTTCTTGAAAAGAGAATTAAGAAAGAGGCCTCTGAAATAGCACAACGAAAAGAAAAAATTGAGATTGCTAAACAGTTAAAAAGAAAAGGAATAGAGGAAGTAACTATTGCTGAGTCTACTGGATTAACATTAGAAGAAGTTCAAAATTTAAAGGTTCGAAAAAAGTAGTCTTAAAAATTACTTCTCAAAACTTTACTTTCCATTAATATAATTAGGTTATTATAAATTCAGATAATAATAATTTATACCACCTTTTAAGAAGGGTAAGTTTAATTAGATTAATCTTAGTTTTATTGTTTTAACAAATATACTAGTCCAATCGCTATTAAAACGATGACGCCTGAAATAATAAAGGGGTAATAAAAACCACCGGCAATTAGCCAAGTTCCTAGTATAGGTCCCAAAATCTGACCAATACTATTTGTAGAGCTTTGTATAGATATATTTCTACCTGTATTTTCTTTTGAGGTTAATGAAACTGCCGACAACAAGTTAGGAGTTACCATAGCACCACCAGCAGAAAACACTATAATTAATCCATAGACTAAGAACTCATTTTTAAAAAATGGGAAAGCGATTAAGGACAAACCAGATATTAGTAATCCTAAAGCAATTTGTTTTCTTTTAGATAAAACCATCTCTCCATAACTTGCAAAAACAGGCTGTAAAACTGCCATTACTGAACCACATAGCATAAAACCGATACCAACTTGATTGCTGTTAAATCCCAGTTCATCTTTACCATAAATAGAAAATACTGTTTCAAATAAAGTCACCACAAACTGCAGCACAAACGACAGCGATAGTAAAACGATAAAATAGTTGCTAAATGTATATCGAAAATTCATTTTTTTCGTAGTAAACTTGTGAACTCGAACAGTGTTTTTTAACCATTTCATTACAGTGAATAAAACAATCAATCCTAATACAGCAGCAAATAAAAAGGGTACTGAAAATCGATCTAAATGAAGCTGACCGATAGAATATTCTACATGTAGATCAGTTTGAGATAGAAAACTTCCAATAACAGGTCCAAAAATAACACCAGAACTAATGGCAACTCCTGACCATGCCATTATTTTTGTTCTCCTTTTCTCGGAAGTGATGTCGCTTAAGTATGCATTACTAACTGGAATAACTGATGATGTAAAAATACCACCAAAGATCCGTGCGATATATAACATTGTCAAAGATGTGGCAAGCCCAGTAAGCAACTGCATTATTACAAACCCGATAAGACCGACAATGATAATGGGCTTACGACCATATTTGTCTGAAAGCTTGCCCCAAACTACTACGAATAGTAACTGGAAAAATGGATAGATGCTCGTTAGCAACCCAATATGGAAGTTAATAAGATCGGTATCCAGATTATCTTTTAACGCTAATCTTTCAGTATAGTAGGGAAGGGTTGGTAATAAAATACCATAGCCTAACATTACTACAAATAAACTCAACAAGATTAAATAGATCTTGTTGAGTTTTTCTTTCCTATTCATTATTTTTTACCGATTTTCCGCTTTAATAACTGAGCATTAATGGCTACAATAATTGTACTCAGACTCATAAATACTGCACCTACCGCAGGACCTAAAACAAAACCAGAAGAATATAGTACGCCAGCAGCTAGTGGAATAGCTACAACATTATAACCAGTTGCCCATATTAGATTTTGGATCATTTTATTGTAGGTTGCTTTTCCGAATAAAATTAAGTTAGCAATATCTTGTGGGTTACTGTTTACCAATATAATATCCGCAGTTTCGGCGGCAACGTCTGTACCAGAACCAACAGCGATTCCTACATTAGCTTTCGCAAGCGCAGGCGCATCATTTACTCCATCTCCCGTCATCGCAACAAATTCTCCTTTAATTTGTAGTACTTCTACAATTTCAACTTTCTGATGCGGTAATACTTCTGAATAATATCCATCTAATCCTAGCTTTTCACTAACAGCTTTTGCTGTTTTCTCATTATCACCAGTAGCCATCAGAACTTTAATATTGTTCTTTTTAAATATTTTAATAGCTTCAGCAGATTCTGGTCTAATTTCATCTGCAAGTGCTATATACCCTGCTAATTCCCCTTCAATTAAAACAAATACAACAGTTTCTGCAGCATCACTATAAGCATCTTCAGGAATAGTAATTTTCTCATCTCTTAAATAGCCAGGACTCACTACTTTTACTTGCTTTCCTTCTACTTTTGCTTCTACACCTTTACCGGTAATAGCATTAAAGTTTTCGGGATGAGGAATTGTAATATTATCTTCCTTGACTTTTTTAATGATACCTACTGCAATAGGATGTTCTGAACTTTGTTCCAAGGCACTTGAAAGTCTTAAAATTTCTTCTGATGAATAAGACTGATTTACAGATTTGATTCGGGTAACACCAAAATCTCCTTTAGTCAATGTTCCAGTTTTGTCAAATAGTAAGACGGATATCTTGCGTGATTCTTCAAAGGCAGTTCTATTACGAATCAACAGTCCATTTTGTGCAGATACAGCCGTAGAAATCGCAACTACCAAAGGAATAGCAAGACCAAGTGCGTGGGGGCAAGCAATAACCATAACGGTAACCATTCTTTCTAAAGCATAGACAAATGGAAAACCTAAAATTAACCAAACTGCAAGTGTGCCAAAACCAATAGCTAAGGCTATGTAAGTTAGCCATTTTGCAGCCCTATCGGAAAGGTTTTGCATTTTAGACTTGGTTTTTTGTGCTTCCTCGACCATAGTGATAACCTTGTTGAGATAGCTGTCTTTTCCAGTATGCTGAACCTTTACTTTTAAGGTACTATTACCATTAACTGAACCACCAATCACTTTGTCTTTTTCTTCTTTTTTTACGGGTTTGGATTCCCCAGTAAGCATCGATTCGTTTAAATAACTAGAACCTTCAACAATAATTCCGTCGGCTGGAACTTTCTCTCCTGGCTTTACCAATATCACATCATCTTTTAATAAATCTTCAAGTGGAATATCTTCAATAGTATCACCCTTTACTCTATGGGCTTCCGCGGGCATCATACTCACCAATAACTGTAAGGCCTTTGAAGCTCCCAAAACACTTTTCATTTCTATCCAGTGCCCAATAAGCATAATAGCAATTAAAGTAGCCAGTTCCCAGAAGAAGTCAACTCCTTTTAAACCAAAGACAGTTGCTGAACTATAAAAGTAAGCGACACTTATTGCCATAGAGATAAGGGTCATCATTCCTGGCGCACCTTTCTTTATTTCGGAAACAAAACCTTTAAGAAAAGGCCACCCACCGTAGAAATATACAATGGTAGAAAGAGCAAAAAGAATATAAGAATTACCAGGAAGTAAAAAATCATATCCAAAAAATTCTTGAATCATTGAAGAGAAAAATAATATGGGAACGGTAAGGATGAGAGTTACCCAAAATCGTTTCTTGAAATCAGCAATCATCATTTTATGATGGTCGTGTCCCATATGACCATGACCAGGGTTATGTCCTGAATGATCGCTATTTCCGTGGTTCATTTTGGAATGATCCATTTTTGAGTGGTCTTCTTTATTGTGATTCATTTTAGAATGATCCATTCCTTTGTGTTTGTGATGTTCGTGATTTTCCATTATTGTGTTGTTTAAGTGTTATCGTAATTTTTTTCTCATTTCTTCCGAAATATTTTCAGCATATACTCCGTAAGCATCTACTAGAAGTCCTTTAATACCATTTTTGGATGAAATAGCATAAAGAACACTATTGTCATCGGTACTGCTCATACCTTCAAAACGATGTGTTTGGTCTACTTCAAAATCTTCAGGTTGAATTTCTATTTTTAACAAAGCACACTCCAAGCATTTGGGTTTTAAGTTCAAATCATAAGTATATCCTCTTAGAAGAAGATCATTTACTGCTTCTGATAGTGTATCATAACTTTTCATCTTTTCTTTGTTTATAATTTATTATAAAAAAACTACCATCTTCTTCTGTAAATTTTTGAAAAAACAATAATCCATTTAGGTTTAACTTTTCTGTGACAGTATAATTAAGTTGCTTAATACGTATTCCTAATGCATACGCTTTGATATTTATTTTTGATTTAATAAGGTTGTATTCCTTATTTATTTCTAAAGTTCTATCATAGATTTTAATCTTGCTTTTTGATCCGAAAAAATTCAACAGCCCTGAATCAAAACTCATTTTTAACTCTACGTCTTCTAAGTTTTTTAAATCGTATAATTCTTTAAAGTTGTTAGAAGTGGTATTTATTTCGGTTTCCTTAGATTTTGGATTGGAAAAAGGAATTGCCATTACCATTATACTAGCTTCATCTGGTTTACAGCGATAGTTAGTTGTATATTTATCAGTAGGTTTTTTATCCTTGTCAAATAATTCTGTAACAACTCTAATTTCATAGTATAACCCTTTCTTTAAAACTTCTTCTGCTATAAATATTTGTTCGTTTAAAAGATTTCCTTTTTTATCATAATTTTCTCGTACAAACACTCTGTCAGAAATTTGCTCAATTAGCATTTCGGTTTGTGATATTATTGTTGAAGAAGTAAACAACAATAAATAAGTAAGAGCTTTAAATCTTTGTTTTATTTTTATAGAACCTATTCTATTCATGTTTATTATTATGTATAATAATCAATTAAAATCTAATACATTTGGTTATCGGTTTCAGAGATTTGATGCTTTTTCTCTATCTGTAAGGTAGAAAAATAGAATTGATACTTTTGCTTTAACAATTGAGTAGCTTCTTTTAATATTTTATCAGAAACTAATAAGTCATCAACTTGTAAATGAGCTGAAAATATATTTTTCCCAGAAGTTAAAACCCATGCATGTTGATGCTGTATAGATATTACCCCTTCAATTTTTAGTAACGAATTTTTAACTTCATCAATATCAACTGTTTTAGGTACGGTCTGCATTAATATATCTAATACATCTTTAATTATTTTGTAAGAAGCCCAAAGTAATACGAGCCCAAACGCCATTCCTAAAATTGGGTCTATTTGTGTCCAACCTGTAAAATAAATTACCGCAGCTGCAATAATAATAAGAATGCTTCCTATAAAGGTTTGCATAATATGCCAAAAAGCACCTTGCATATTCAAGTTTCCTTTTTGTTTTTTATAGATTAATTTAAACGATATAATTTCTGTAATTAAACCACCTAAAGCAGCTATTAACATTATTCCTGTAGGTAATTCAAATTCTTTTCCTAAACGAGTATAGCCCATATATAAAACATAAAATGCCATAAAAAGAAGAAATATTCCGTTTAATAAAGCGCCTAAAATTTCGGCTCTTTTAAACCCAAAAGTAGCTTGTTTTGTTGCTGTTTTTCTTGAAATTTTATCTGCAATAAATGCAATGAGTATGCCACCAACTGCAGAAAAAGTATGAAAAGCATCAGAAATTACAGCTACAGATTGCGAATAAAAACCCAATGCCAATTCTATGACAAAATAAACTCCTGTAAGCCAACCTGTTATTTTTAATACTTTGGCATCTGTTCTAACTCCGTGGAAACTTCCATGAGCTTCTTCTTTATTTGAATTTTCTTTTTTCATTTTTTTATTTAATTATTGTTTTTAAAATATTTTGAAATGATAAATACAATGACAATAAAAGCTGACATCATTTCAATTACTGTAATAAATTTTGATACTGGTGCTAAAGGAATAATATCTCCATAACCAACCGTTGTAAAAGTTACAATACTAAAATACAACAAATTTAAAAATCTAGATAATAATGGTTGACTATTTTTAATACCAGAAAATGCGTTTGGATAAATTTCTGTTACACACAAATAATCAATTGCAAATGAAATTACGATAATAGTAATTATAGCACTCAGCAAAAATAGCATATGGTTAAATGAATGATTATCTTCTATTAATGTGTCTAATTTTTTAAAAGTGTGCGAAACAAGAAAATAGATTTTGGCTAAAGAAAAAAGCATCAATGCACCTGCCCACAACTTTAGGTTTCCCAAATGTCCCCAAACATTCATAACTATAAAAAATAGTGAAAGTAAAATAATTAGAAAAATAAATTCTTTTGTAAGACTTATTATTACTTTAATTTTTGGAACAACTTTCTGCATCATTAAGGTTATTTATATATTATTTAAAATAAACTCTACACGTTCATCAGGTGGTAAAACCGGAACTGTAACAATCGGAAATCCTAAAGAAGTATAGACATCAATTATTAACTGATGTATTTTCTTTTGATCGTCTTCATCTTCAGTTCTTGCATAGTCTTTAGTAAATGGTAATCGGTCTAATATAAAAATTTTTTTATAAGAAGCTTGTTTTACTGCGTTTAATAATTTTTTATCATAGTCAAGATTTAAAAATTGATAATACGCCATTGCATCTGGTATCGCTCTATCTAAAAAAAACAACTCTTTTGGCGAGATAACAGCCTCTTGTTCTATTTGCATATCTAAAACACCTATTTGGAATTTTCTTTTATTACTGCGCATCTCTTCTATAGTTTCTCCTTCGCTACGCATAGTGTCAATATAATGCCTTGCATGCTCAATGGTAGTTTTATAACCTCTTTTTTCCAGCATGTTTATTACGGTGGTTTTTCCAGTGCTTGGACCACCTGTTACAACATGCCAATTGGTATTTATATTTTTAGCTTTCATTTTTTAGATGTTTAAAAAATTATACATTTTCGATACTATAAAGTTGTGGAATTTCAGCTTCCCAACTATAGGTTTCCTTGATTCCTTTCTGAAGTGCTTCTGCACTTTCCTTTTCGCCGTGAACAATGAAAATTCTTTCTGGATTATTCTTAATCTTGCTCATCCAATCTATAAGTTCTTTATGATCTGCATGTGCAGAGAAGCCTTCAATTTCTGCAACTTCCATATGAAATGGCACCCATTTTCCATATACCTTTAATTCTTTTTCACCTTCCAATAGCTTTCTTCCACGGGTTCCTTCAGCTTGATAACCTATAAAAAGCAATGTGTTATTAGGGTTTTGAGCTTGTATTTCGAGATAGTTTAGCATGCGTCCTCCTGTGAGCATTCCACTTCCGGCAATTACGATTTTGGGTTTGCTATCAGTTCGTAATTCCATAGTTTCTCTATAGCTACTTACAACAGTGAAATAAGAACACATCTCATCACATTCGTGTTCCTCAAGTTTGTGCCAATCTCTTGTACGATGAAACAATTCCAAAACATTAGCTCCCATAGGGCTATCCATTATCATTTGGACTTTCGGAATTCTATTTTCCTTTAATAGTCTCCAAAAAATGAGCATCATTAATTGAGCGCGTTCTACCGAAAAACTTGGGACAAATAGACTGCCTCCTCTATTTATGGAATCATTAACCAATTTTTCAATATGGGGAATGGCTTCTACTTCGTCAGGATGAAATCTCCCTCCATAGGTAGACTCAATAAATAGCACATCAGCATTTTTAGGTTTTTGTGGCGAATAGAGTAATAAATCATTGGTTCTTCCAATATCTCCTGAAAAGACAAAACGTTTTCGATGCACGTTTAACTCAATGAACGTAGCACCCAAAATATGACCATTATACTGAAAACGCACCTTGATATCGTCAAACAATGGAATCCATTGGGATTGAGGGATAGTTTTAAAATGTGGAATGGTTTTTTCCACATCTTTTAAATTGTAAAGTGGTTCTGCTGGACTGTGCTTGGAATAGCCTTCCTTATTGGCTCGTTCAGCTTCCTGTTCCTGTATTTTTGCGCTATCATTCAAAATGATTTTTGCTATATCCAAAGTGGGGTTGGTACCGTATATGGAGCCATTAAATCCCTGTTTCACCAATCTTGGTAAATAGCCCGTATGATCCATATGACCGTGGGTAAGAAGTACTATATCAATTTCTGAAACTTTTACTGGTGGATATTCCCAATTTTTGAGACGTAGTTCCTTTAGGCCTTGAAAAAGTCCACAATCTATCAGTATTTTTTTATCTCCTGTATCTACTAAATATTTTGAGCCAGTTACTGTTCCTGCTGCTCCTAAAAAGTGAATATTTATTTTATTATTTTCCATTTTCAATATTTTAATTGTTTCTGCATAGCTCTCGTGAATCTTCGAGAATGTTTTTATGTCTTGATTTTATCACCCCAATTTGTGTCAACAATATTGGTTTTTCGTGAAGCTCTTTGCAGAGTACAATACCTGAATCCAAGAGTTTGGTTTTTTCTATTTTGGTTAATGTTGTTAAAGCAGTTAATGGGTGTAAGCCAGATTTATCTATTCTATCTTTTAAACCGTCTTCCTTAGGGTAATTCCAACTTGTTAATAGCAATCCAACACATCTACCGTAGTCTATGGCATCGCTTGTGAATCGTGTATTGGTGTATACACCTCCTTTATGAAGTTTTGCCTCGTGACCTTTTTGACGCACCCATTGCTTTTCTACATCTAAAAATCTTGAATGGATGTATAATGGAATTTTCACATTGCAAAACCTCCCTTGATCACTATGGTATTTGCATTCTATCATATAATGCTTATTGTCCTTTTGAGCTATTACATCTATTTCGTGCTGCACGCAATTACCTTGTACGATTACACCCACCTCTGTTTTAAACTCTTCTTGCTCTAATAGTTTACCTACCAACTTTTCAAAAGGAAAACCAGAAGGGCCTAATTCCATCAATGCTTTTTTTAGTTTATATTTTGAAGCACTTACCCTAGATTTCCTCTTAAGCATCTTGAAAGCCATTTGATATATCTTTTTGGTGGTCATCCCATCATAAAGAACTCTTTCAATATCCTTTACTATCTGATCAATAATCATTTTATCGGCTCCCGATTTTTCCAATGAGTTTATCAATTTTTCTATTTGAAAAAGTACTTTTTCTCCGTTTGCTTTTATGATATTTATCCTATTCATTGATATGTATTTTTTTAATATTAGTTAGTGCAAAGACGATCAAGAAAAAACTCAGGAATATTTCAAGCATTACAATAAACCTAGCAATATCAGATACTGGAGTTATGTCGCCGTATCCGACTGTTGAAAAGGTTATTACACTGAAGTAAAAGAACTGGTATAGATTATATATGTATGAATTTGAATAATCCATTACGCCTTCAAATGCAGTATGGTTGAATTGGAAAAGGCAGGTGTAATCAGTAGCAAAAGAGAAAATACTGATGATAAGTATTAACCCAAAAATCCATAATAATCGTTCTAAAGAATGACAGATTTTTATCAGCTTGGAAAGCTGTTTCATGGTTGTTATGGTAATAACTATAGTCTTTCCTAAAGCTGCCGTTGCAATAATGATGTGAAAAGGAAAAGAACTATGATCGATCATTGACATCAGGATAACATATAATAAGGCTATTCCTAGAATTGTAAATAAAGGCAAAGCTGTTCTACTAAAAAGTAATTTGAAAAAAGATTCTTCTCGAATATGATTTAAGTTATCTGACATATAAATATGTTTTTTTAAATATGTATTGTCATTACGGGTAGGGTAGAATGATTGGTGACACCTTCGGCAATGCTTTTAGAAAAAAGATTTAAAAAACCTGTTTTTCCGTGTGTAACCATCGCGATTAAATCAACAGGGTATTGTTTCACAAATGAGTTGATACCTGTTTCAACAGAAGATTCATTATAAACTGCCATAGCATAGTTTTTTAAATCTGGAAACTTTTGTAGTAGTAGTTCGATTGGTTTTAAACTAAGTTCAAGACTATTAAAGTCTGTTTGAGTGTTTATGTGCAAAAGGTGAATACGGGCGCCGCATTTATTGGCAATAGATACGACGTGATTAAAGGCTTCACTTACGTCTTCTTTAAAATCTGAAACAAAAGCAATATTTTGAAAAGGGAAGATTACTTCTTCATCTTTTACAACAATAACAGGTGTATTTGCTTTACGTACAATTTCCTCAACATTACTACCAGTTATTTCTCTAATAACACCTTTAGTTCCACTGCTTCCAGTAATTATAAAGTCGTGGTGAAAATGCCCCGAATGCTCTAGAATATCTGTTTGTCCAGAATCATATTGAAGAAAGGTGCGGCATTTAAGACCTTGGCTTTCTGCATCTTTTTCCAATGCTCTTAAAGCTGCTTTTGCAATACCTATTTGTTTCAATGTTTCAGGATATCTCTTTTCTTTTCTTTTATCCAGTTTTACCCAATCTACAGGTGTTTTCATTAAATGTAAAAAATGTATTTCCGAATTATATAGCTTGGCCATTTCTATGCCTAGTTGTGCAGCTTTAATACAGTTTTTGGAAAAATTGGTGGGTACGAGTATGTTTTTCATTTTGAGTGTTTTTTTAAGTTTCTGTCATTTTTTTACTTACCAAAAAGGTCTAAAAGCTCCATTAATTCATTATTTACTTGATGTTGTTTAACCACCCCTTCAAAAGGGGTTAGATGCAATTGATTATTCAAGATTCCAACCATTGCATTCTTTTTGCCTTGTGAAAGTGCGTTTACACTTGCTACTCCAAATCTAATTCCCAACATTCTATCTAAAGCAGAAGGATTTCCACCTCGCTGCACGTGGCCGAGTTTTGTAATTCGTAAATCGACATTGGGATTGACTTCCTTTATTTTTGAGGAAACAAGTTCAGCACCTATTTCATCACCTTCAGAAACCACGACAAGGAAGGCATCTTCACTATCATAATTTTTAACTTTGTCCAATAGGTAAATAAAGTCTTTTGCACTTTCGGGTATTAGGATGGCATCTGCACCTACCATTAATCCCGAATGAATAGCGATATAGCCTGAATCCCTTCCCATTACTTCAACAATAAATACGCGGTTATGAGATTCGGCAGTGTCCTTTATTTTATCAATATTTTCAATGGCTGTGTTTACTGCGGAATCAAAACCAAGGGTGTAATCAGTACCGGAAATATCGTTGTCGATGGTTCCCGGAATACCAACAAAAGGGATGTCGCATATTTCTGAAAAAGCCAATAAACCTTTAAAAGTACCATCGCCACCAATAGCAATTAACGCGTCTATGTTGTTTGCTTTTAGAGTTTGTAATGCTTTTTTACGACCTTCCAATTCCAGAAATCGCTTGCTCCGTGCTGTTTTTAAAATAGTGCCACCTTTTTGGGTTATTTTTTTTAGTTCGTGAGATTTTAATGGTATCAAATCACCATCGATCAACCCTTCATACCCTTTTCGAAAACCACTTATTTCTATACCCTTTGCTTCAGCGGATTTGGCAATGGCGTACAGTGCAGCGTTCATCCCAGGGCTATCGCCTCCAGATGTAAATACGCCTATATGTTTTATAAAGTGACTCATTTTTTTATAATCTTGTTTTTCAGAGCATTACGCTATTGTAATTTTATCATCCAAATAAACATTCTGGACGGATTGTAATACTTTTACTCCTTCGCCGAAAGGCTTTTGAAACGCTTTTCTTCCCATTATCAAACCTGAACCTCCGCCTCTTTTATTAATAACTGCAGTTGTTATTGCTTCAACCAAATCAGACTCACCTTTAGAACCACCACCAGAATTAATCAATCCTATTTTACCCATATAACAGTTAGCTACCTGTAACCTACAAAGGTCAATAGGGTGATCAGTAGTAAGTGTTTTGTACATTTCATCATTATATTTACCAAACCCGATATTTTTAAAACCAAAATTATTGGTTGGTAATTTTTGCTTAATTATGTCGGCCTGAATGGTAACGCCCAAATGATTCGCTTGTCCTGTTAGATCAGAAGCTGCATGATAATCTTCTTTCTCTGTTTTGAATCCACCATTACGCAGATAACACCATAGGATGGTAACCATTCCTAAATTATGAGCTTCTTCAAAAGCTTCGGCTATTTCGTTGAGTTGTCTATTGCTTTTTTCGGAACCAAAATAAATGGTAGCTCCCACGGCAACTGCCCCCATATTCCAAGCAGCTTTTACCTTGCCAAATAATGTTTGGTCATATTTATTAGGGTAGGTAAGAAGTTCATTATGATTGATCTTCACAATAAACGGGATTTTATGAGCATATTTTCGAGCGTTTAGCCCTAAAACACCAAAGGTTGAAGCTACTGCATTACAGCCTGCTTCCATAGCAAGTTTTATAATATTCTCTGGGTCAAAAAAGTCAGGGTTTTTATAGAACGAATAAGCTGCACTATGCTCAATGCCCTGGTCTACAGGAAGGATACTTAAGTACCCTGTGCTTTCCAAATTTCCATGGTTGTACAATTGTGAGAGACTTCGCAATACTTGTGGATTTCTATTGCTGTTGGAAAAAACTTTATCAAGACTAATCTTACTTGGTGTTTGTAATTCATCCTTTGTTATTTTTTCGCAAACGTGATCTAAATAGAAGGAAGTATTTTCTCCTAAAATTTCTGTTATATTTTCGATTGTTTTCATCTTAATAGCGTTTAATTGATTCCTAAACTTGTATTGGTTTTAGAAATAGATTTTGCTCCATCTGTTTCAATTCCAGTGAGTGCCCTAATAGCATCGATTGTCTCAGGTATAACAATAGCTTGGTTATCGACCACGTATGCATAAAAAAGTTCATCTCCCACTACTTTCAACATATCTTCCCATAAGGCTACTTCGTACATATCACCCCAAGGTCTTCCCATATCCAAAAACATTTCCTTAATTGTATTGTTGGAAACTAAACCTTGGTCATAGCGAATTAGTTTAATTCGGCTAGACGTTTTAAAGGCGTTCAGTACTTCTTCCTTTGTGGTCTGCTTTTTCAATTTCACATTCCAGTAGTGCATATGGCTTAAAGTTTCGGGTACTTTTACTGCGGAAGTGATGACGTCCAAATCAGGATCTACACTTTTAGCGTCAGGACCTTGATGGCTTGGAATATCTCTTTCGGGAACCATTGTGTTCATAATTCCTCCTAAATGACTTTCCCAAGGATCTGTAGCTCTTCTTAAAAGTGTACCTCTAGCATAATCCAATAAATCAGCTCTTTTTAAAGCGGTCAACGTCCTTAAAATAGAAGTGGTGTTGCAAGAAACAACTCTTGTAGCATCTAGATTTAGAGCTGATTGATAATTGTTTTCAGCACTAAAGGAATGGCCTGTAGTTTCGTGTTTCTCGCCTCCGTGTAAAATAAATTTGATCTTTTGTTCTTTATAAATCGCTACATTTTGAGCTGCAATCTTTTTAGGTGTACAGTCCACGACGAGATCTGCTTTTTTCAAAAGCTGTTGCATATTGCCTTTTACCAGAACCCCTTCGGACTTCATTTTATCAGTTGCTTCTTGCGTTGCTGCGTAGATATCATACTCTTTCCTCACGGCATTTTGAATCCGCCAATCGCTGATGATATCGCAAACACCAACAAGGTTCATGTCATCTTGTAGATTGATGGCATCTGCTACTCTTTTCCCAATGACTCCATATCCTATTACTGCTATATTTTTCATATGTATTATTTTATTAATTATGTTTTATTGTTTTTGTTACTGTAGTTTCCATTCCCATTGGCATATTACCTTCATCGTCTGTGTGAGAAATCATAAAAAAGCGTTCCGCAAAAAATATTAAAATAATGCCAATCGCTGCCACTATTAGCACTAATGGATCATTCAGATATTTTAAATAAAGAAAGGCAACGAGTACTGCAATATCCATTACAATGGCTATTAATGGAATGATAGGTTGAAATTTTACGTCCTTTTTTAGGTGGCGG